>Ga0335069_10000660_pt1 | contig 56390 bp, 61 predicted proteins | sample Lox_Sample_11_FD_206714 | JGI IMG/M metagenome (GOLD analysis project Ga0335069, IMG submission 206714) | Soil microbial communities from Loxahatchee National Wildlife Refuge, Florida, United States - Lox_Sample_1.1 | ecosystem: Environmental > Terrestrial > Soil > Wetlands | place: USA... | reverse complement strand
CATCCGCTTGCGACATACACATAAAAATCGCCGGACGACGAGGTATTGACCGGATCGACGGGAAGCTTGCTCAAACCTCCGCTGCCGGGCACTTTGGTGAAGTTGACCGGAATCCATCCCGTGCCGTCGACATTGTAAACGCTTGAGGATGCGGCGCAATGATATGTTCCTCCGGACGGAAATCCGAGGCCCGAACAGTCCGTCCCGGCGGATGTCGTTGCCGTCGGATCGATCAGCGAGAGATAATAGACGGACGACGAGCCGAAACTGAATCCCGGATGCAGGCTGTAAACCGCATTTATGGCGGTATTCACCTGGTTCAGGTCGGCGATGCGCCGTGTGTCGCGGCTCTGCTGGAAAAGGATCTTGGGATCGATAATTAAAATAGCGACAACCGCAACAGCCGCGATTACCGCCACGATGACCAGTCCTTCGATCAGTGTGAATCCCCTGCGTCCCATATTCGTGCCGTTACTTGAATTCTAGCACTTCCTTCGGCGCCCGGATGTGCATAACTTGACTAAGCCGATTTTTAGCCTTATACTATGCATACTATGAAGACCGAAATCCACCCCACCTATTATAAGAACGCGACCGTCATCTGCTCGTGCGGCACCACCTTCACGACCGGCGCCACGCGCCCCGAAATCCGCGTCGAAATCTGCTCGAAATGCCATCCGTTCTATACCGGTGAAGAGAAGCTCATCGACACGGCCGGCCGCGTCGAGAAATTCAAAACGCGCCGGGCGAAAGCCGCAGGGCCGAAGCCCAAGAAGGTTCGCGTGAAAAAGCCGCAATAAGCGGCTTTTTTAATTGACAGACAACGCGAAATATGGTAAGTAATATGGGCTTCGCCTGAGACGTAATAATCTCCGGCGAACAGATCTTTGAAATCTGAAAAGGAGGTTTGAGCCATGACTGAAGCTCTCAATCTTAGGAGCGGAACGCTTTTTGCGGGCGCATGCGTCTTATGCATCGCGATCGATATCGTGACCAACTACACGATTACCAGCCCCGGGATCATGGGCCTGATCGTGATCGGCGAACTGATTGTCATCGTACCGACATTCCTCGGGATCATCATCCTGAGGAATCCAACGAATGACGCCTCAACGGAACCGCGGATTCCCGAACCGACGACGGCAACGACCGCCGATGAGGCCTCGCGGGTTCACGAGCCCGAGAAAGCTATCGTCGAAATCGATCCGTTCGGTTTCGGCACGGACCAGACCGTTCCCATGGCCGCCGTCCTACCCGATCCGAACGCGGCAGTCGTGCTGCATTACGCAGCCGATTCCAAAATCAAAACGTTCAAGGTTTTCGTCGACTGCGAAATCAATGGGGCCGTCCTCCGCGTTCTCGTACTTGCCGTCGTGAACGGCCAGCAGACGAAGGATGTCTATATGCTGATTGAAAAAACGCGGCCCGGACAGCCAAAAGTTTCACTCACCCGCTGGGAAGACCGGCGGAGCAAACTCAGGGAGATCCTCAGTCCGAGTGGTCTCGTCTGAATCGTCTCGCTCGATGGAATGGAGATCGTGAAAAGCCTTGATCAAGGCAAGGTGCCCATGTAGTGGACCGCGAAAAGCGGCCTCATGAACGGGCGACCATGCGCGTCAAGGAAGCGCTCCTCGCATTCGAAGTTCGACATTCACGTAGTGGACCGCGGAAGCGGCCTCATGAACGAATGAAGGGCAACGACACGCGCAGGGACCGCTTCATCTGCAAACCGTCCGAAAAGGAGAATGTGATGAGAGCCGTGATCGCCTCGATAACAGCGATCGTTCTTGTCGCTGGAGCCTTCATCGGCTGGCATCTGCTGCATAAGGCGCCGAAAGCGCCGGCAGTGCCAGTGGAGACTCGAGCGGCATCGAAGGTACCCTCATCGCCCGCACCGGTAGCGGCGAAGGCCGAAGAGCCTTCCTATTGCTATCGGGTGACCGTCCGTCACGACAACGAGTATTCGCTTTCGCAAGTGGCCTATGAGGGATTCGGATACGGCCTCGCCTATCCGGATCTCGCCACGAAGGCGCGCCTCGCCGTGAACGGCGTCACATCGCCCAGGCCCGGGATCACCGATCCCAACCTGTGGCTCTATGCGGGAACCGTCGTTGAGATTCCGTGCACGATCGCATTCCGGTCGCGCACGCTGAAATTCAACCCGAGACGGTTCGAGCGGCTGCAGCGCGTATGGATCGCCGATCATCCGATCGCGTCCGACGGCACAGCCCTCGCGAAGAGAACGGAACCGACGGCAGCTCCGAAGGCCGAACGCCATGCGACAAACCGCACGGCCGCCGGCGCGGAAGCCGAACCGGAGGGTACCACCACCACGGCTGCCATCGAGATCACGCCACCGACGCCGGATCCCGCTTCCAAAGAGGCATTCTATGGAAGCGCGACCGTGTTCAGCGGCGAGACCTATGTGCAGCCCGTCATGCGGCAGATCGAACAGCTGCCGTACGCCGAACTGAGAAAGCTGGGCTTCCCCGGGGATGTGAACAGCACCGACCTGGCTCATTGGGCCAGCGTCAAGGCTGACGAATTCCTGAGGGATGCCAAACTCAAACCGAACCAGACCGCTGTCGCCGCCGACCGGGCCATCGTGCTCGAAAACGGCGGCAAGGGCGGATTGGAACTGGTCGAGTACAAGCGCCAGCCCGACGGAACCGTCGAGTGGGTCCGCGGACGAAATATTCCGCACCTGAAGCTTGCAAACTGACCAACCTCCGACAGATAAAAAAATCAGGGCGAACCTCCTATGGAGATTCGCCCTTTTTCTTTGCTTATGGTCCGGTCTTCGGGCCGATCGCCATCAGGGTTACCCTGCGGCTGTTTGGTCCGTTTTCCGCACCGGGGATGGGATCCTGCTTACTGAACGAGACTTGCTCTTCGAGCTGCGCGGGACTCATGTCCCCCAGATACTGCTTAAGGAGATAATAGACGACCCACGCCCTTCTGAGCGCGAGGCCGGCGTTGTAATCGTAGTCGGCCTCCTCGCTCGCGAAGCCGCGGACCTGCAGATGGCATTTCGGATTCTTCTTGATCCATTGGGCCATCAGCTCGATCCGGTCCTGCCACTCGTTCACGGGCCGGGATCCTGAACCTTCGGTCCAGAAGTCCCTGGCGTTCATGCGGTAGGGCCTGCCGGGTTCCACGCTCCCCCTCGCCGGCATGTCATAGGCGAAGTTGATCGTGAATTTCGGGAGGCTTGCGCACGGATCCGGTGGTGGCGGCGGCGGTATGAATGCCTGCTGCGCCGGAGCCGGTGCCGGGGGTGGCAGGGTTGGCGTGGCCGGAGGGGCGGAAACCTGAGCCGATGTCGGCGGCTGGGGAAGCTCATAGCTCCCCGGGCCGAGACACATAACTACGACTTCCGTTTCCTCCTGCCGTTCGACGACGTTCTTCCCGATGACACCGCCGGTTGCGAACGCAACGGCGTCATTATCGGATGATGGTTCGGTGATTCGCGCCGCAGAGCCGCCTGCGCCGATCGAAAAACCTTTCGTCACACCCTTCACGTGCGGACGGACGCGCGCAGCGCACCGGTTGCTTCCCGTCTTTTCGGCAAGCTCGCCGAGGACGGAATAGACGACCTGCAGCGGCGTCACATTTGCCGGCGCGATCACCGCGATCTCGCCGAGCACCCTGTCGTCGCGATAGCCCGCTTGTTCGGGCCACCACGGGACAAGATGGACGCCGTCACCTTCCGCATCGACTTTCCCGAGAATCGCCATGTGGGTCCTCTTCAAACCCTTGAGGTCATGGGCGGTCTTCAGGTCGTCGCGCGGAATGACGCTGCCGGGACGGTATGCCTCCCAGTCGCCGTGGCTCGGGGCGTATCCGGGAAACGGTCCCGGCACGCCTGTGGGGCCCGCAGAGGCCCCGATGAAGCCGCGGCTCGTGTTGTTCGTGGTGTTGATCGTGATCTTGTTGTTCCCGGAATTTGACGAGCTCTGACTGCCGCTCGTCACCCCGTTCACGTTGGAGCTCGCGTTGCTCGAGTTGTTCCCCGAGTTGTTCACGGAGCCGTTTGCGTTCACGGTCGCATTGGCGCTGCCGCCATTGCCACCGTTGCCGCCGGTCGCGGTCGTGTTGCCCACGGTCGCATTGCCGCCGGTCGCCGATGTGTTGCCGACCGTGGCGTTGCCGCCGCTTGCATTCGCGTTGCCGCCGGTGGCGTTCGCCGTGCCGGTGGCCTGCGAGTTCGACGTCGAATTGGCATTCGATGTCGATCCGGAGTCGGCCTGCGCGTTGGCGTTCGGCTGCGTGGTGTTGGGCTGGGTCGCGTTCGACCCGCCGTCCTGCCCGGCAGCCGCCAAGGCAAGGGCGATCCCAAGGATGGCTGCGGTCACTGCGTTTCTCATGATCATGTCTCCTCGCGGTTGGCGGGATCCCGCTTGCGCGGGCGCGCCTGGCTAAACGGAAGTGGCCTCGGTTTTGCTGGGCAAAACCAGGAACTTTGCTATGTCTCCTTTATCCATATTCGGTTATGAAGGAACGTTACGGCACGGGCTAGTTATTCCACATTTCGAGGAAAAAATCAAGTCCCCGCCTTGTGGACGTGCCCGAAACTATGATACGAATTAGGATAGAACGTTATATCGAGCAGTGCCTCAAGGGGGCGTTGTGGCCGCATCAGCGCAAGAGCTCAGGAAATTTCCCATCGCGATCGCGCTTGTCACGATCGGTGCCGTAACCGCGTTCAACCTCCAGGTCGTCATCCGCCATCCGCTCGCGTGGCTGGCGTGCATCTTCTATAGTCCCCTGGCCCACGGATGGCTCAGGTCGTCCAACTACGATCCGAACCTCATCCGGGCCTGGACCGTCGTCCTCGCGAACTGCGGCGCCGTCCTTTATTGGACGCTCGCCTTTCTCGACTTCGACCGCATTCGAGGATTCGCGCGCCTTCGCTCTGCGGTCATCTCGACCGGCGGCAGGACGAGCCGCGCGAAACCGTCGTATCCCGCGATCTTCCTCGGCCTCATCGCCGAGGTGGGATACGGCCTCGCGCTCGCCCGGCTGAGCGACGCGCATGCCGGCGTCGTCCTGTTCTTCGTGGTCGCCATCACGACGATCCGCAACCTCGTCTGGCATTCCGTCATCGGGTTCGCCCTCGGCATCTCCCCGTTCGTCGGCCACCACGTAGCCCTCCTTGCGTTCGCGCTCTCGCTCGTCATGTTCGGCCTTTCGTTCCTTTCGGGACGGATCGGCGCATCGGCCTCAAAGCCCGTCCCGGTCCCCGAATTCGATCCGGCCGAATGACAGCCCCCGTTCCCCATAACAAAACCCCTCGTCATGAGGGGTTTTCCTTATGCGGCAGGCCGCTGCCGGCGCGCTATTGGCCGCCCAGCAGACCGCGGACGCGGCCCGCGATCACGTCGAGGTCGGACGTCTTGTCGATGAAGTCGTCCATGCCCATGCCCTTGGTCACGTCGCTGCGGTCGGCGGTGATCGTCGGCCACGGATCCTTCATGTTGCTCAGGAACGCGATGCGGATGTCCTTCGTGTCGGGATGGTTCTTGATGCTCAGGGCCGCGTCGGTGCCGGTCTCGCCCGGCATGTGGATGTCCATCAGGATGAGGTCGGGGTGCAGCTTGAACGCGGCGTCGACGGCCTCCTGCGCGTTGAACGCGACGACCGGCTCGAATCCGGCTTCGGCAAGCTTCGTCGAGACGATCTCGAGGATATTCTGCTCGTCATCGACGACGAGGATGAGCGGTTTGTCCCTCATGCTGGATGTCAGGCGAGGAAGCTCTTGATGTGCGAGGCGAGGACGTCGAGGTCGTCGGTCTTCTTGAGATAGCCCTGCGCGCCGAAGTCCTCGGAGAACTTGATGTTGAGCTGCTGCATGTCGAGCCGCGGGTCGCCGAGGCTCGTGAGGAACGCCACCTTGACGCCCTTCACGGCCGGATCCTCGTCGGCGCGGATCGCGAGCACGGCGGCGGCGCCGTCCATCACCGGCATGTTGACGTCCATGAGGACGAGGGCCGGCTTGAGCTCCTTCACCTTCTTGACCCCTTCCTCGCCGTTCGCGGCGGTTTCGACGCGGTAGCCCTCGGAACCGAGCTTCATGCCGAAGATCTCGCGAAAGTTCGCGTCGTCGTCGACTATCAGGATGAGCGGTTGATCAGCCATGGATTTTTTATTATTATAGCACAGAACCCATCCGGGACCATGGCACAAGGCACCATCATCGAAATACGCGCGGGGGCCGGCGGCGACGAAGCCGCCATTTTTGCGGGCGACCTGGCGCGCATGTATCAGCGGTATTCGGCGAAGCGCGGCTGGCGCTTTTCGATCCTTGACGCCAACGAGACGTCGCTTCAGGGCTACAAGTCCCTGGTGGCCGAGGTCGCGGGCGAAGGCTCCTATGAGGCCTTCGAGCACGAGTCGGGCGTGCACCGGGTGCAGCGCATCCCGAAGACCGAACGGTCGGGCCGCGTCCACACCTCGACCGCCTCGGTCGCCGTCCTGCCGATCGTCGAGGCCCGCGAGGTGAACATCAACCCGAACGACCTCGAGGTGACCTTCTCGCGCGCCGGCGGTCCCGGCGGACAGAACGTCAACAAGGTTGAGACGGCCGTGCGCATCCTGCACAAGCCGACCGGCATCGTGGTCGCCTCGCGCGAGGAACGCTCGCAGCACGCGAACCGCGAAAAGGCGCTCGCCGTCCTGCGCGCCAAGCTTCACGAGATCGAGACCCAGCGCGCGACGGGCAACGTGACCGATCTGCGCCGCGAGCAGATCGGCTCGGCCGACCGCTCGGAGAAGATCCGGACCTACAACTTCCCCGACGACCGCATCACCGACCACCGGATCGGCAAGAAGTGGCACAACATCGAGAAGATCCTCGAAGGCGATATGGACGGCATCGTGAAGGCGTTCGAGTCGGGCGGCAAATAACCGCTATTCCTTGCCGGCGATCAGCTCGGCGACTTCCTCGATCTCCTCGGGAATGCCGTCGATCATGTCGTACTGCTTCGCTTCCTGCGCCGTCACCCAGGCGACCTCGGTGAGGTCCTTGCCCGGTTTGGGGTTGCCGCTCTTGTACAGGCACCAGAACGACATCGTGACGACGGGATAGCCGTCGGGCCGCACGAACGCGAGGTCGGTAAGGTAATGGATCTTGTCGCCGATCTCGACGTTCACCTCTTCCCGCACCTCTTTGCGCACGAGCCAGTCCATGGTGTTGTACCACTGCGGATATTGCGTCTTGTACGGCAGCTTCTCATATTCGCTGCGCACGAGCTTGCCGCCGGGAACCGTCCACTTGTTCGGAAAGGCCTTCTCGGTCGCCGCGCGCTTCGCGATGAGGAACCGCACGACGCCGTCGTCGCCCTTCTTCGCGATGATCGCGGTCGCCGTGACGAAATGCAGCCGGGGGTCGAGCTCGCTCATGGGATCGGTTATTCGTCGACGCCGAAACGCTTATAGCTGTAGATCTTGGCGTTCTTGCCGAACCAATGCTCAATCTCGTGCTTCGCCTCTTCGGGCGTCTCTGATGCGTGGATCAGGTTCATGACGGCCCGCTTTTCCTTGTTGGCAAGAAGCGGCGAATCGATCGAGAAGTCGCCTCGGATCGTGCCGATTTCGGCCATATACGGCAGCGTCGGGCCTGCAATCTTGCGGACGACATCGACCGCATGGATTCCCTGGACGATCATGCGAACCAAGGGAGCCGCCATCATATAGTTGATAAGCCATTCACGGACGTTCCTACCGATCTCAAGGTCCTGGGTCATGCCAAGTTCATCCATGGGGTCAAGGCCATATTTTTCATATGTCTTTAACGTCTTTTGGCCGAGGCGCGCGATCCAGGCCTCGTCCTTCGGATAGTGGTCGTCGATCTGCTGACGTGTCGGCTGGAACATCTCAAGGGCGACGATCTTCAGGTCGCGCTGTTCGAACCGCCTGATGACTTCGCCGATCAATCCTTTCTGAACGCCGTCGGGCTTCAGCATCACGTATGTCCGCTCCTCTTTCGGATGTGCCATGGTTTTATTGTTTTTTAGTCTTTATTTCCAATCCTAGGTCATTGAGCTGCTTCTTGTCCACGTTCGAGGGCGACCCCATCATCGGATCGCGCCCGTCGCCCGTCTTCGGGAACGCGATTACCTCGCGGATGTTCGGCTCGGCGGCGAGGAGCGAGACGAACCGGTCGAGCCCCCAGGCGATGCCGCCGTGGGGCGGCGCGCCGCTCGCCAGGGCCTCGAGCATGTGGCGGAACTTCGCGTCGATCTCGTCGTCCGCGTATCCCATGATCTGGAAGACCGTCCGGAGCGCCTCGGGCCGATGGTTGCGGATGCTGCCGCCCCCGATCTCGAGCCCGTTCATCGCGACGTCATACTGCGTCGTAAGGATGTCGCCAACGTTGCGCTTGGCCATGAGGTCATCCATGAACTCCGGCTTCGGGGCCGAGAACGGGTTGTGGGTGAAGGTCCATCCGCCCTCTTCGGTCTTCTCGAAAAACGGAAAATCGAGCACCCAGCAGAACGCGAGCGTGTTCGGGTCGGTCTTGTCCTCGCGAATGTCGGGCCGGTCGGTACCGTACTTCTCCATCGCTTCGCGGTACGTGATGCGCGGGAACGGGACCTGTTGGATCTTCTTCTCGGGCGCAAGCTTCTTCACGATGGCGATGAGCAGCTCCTCGTTCAGCGCGAGGACGTCCTCCTGTTCGACGAAGCTCATCTCCATGTCGAGCTGCGTGAATTCCGGCTGGCGGTCGCCGCGCGTGTCCTCGTCGCGGAAGCACCGCGCGATCTGGAAGTATTTCTCGATGCCGCCCACCATGAGCAGCTGCTTGTATTGCTGGGGCGACTGCGGCAGGGCATAGAAATGGCCCTGCTCGATGCGCGACGGCACGAGATAGTCGCGCGCGCCTTCGGGCGTCGACTTCGTGAGGTTCGGCGTCTCGATCTCGAGGAATCCCCGCTCGTCGAGGAAGTCGCGGATGAACTTGATCATGCGGTGGCGGAGCGTCAGGTTGTTCTTCAAACGCTCGCGGCGCAGGTCGAGGTAGCGGTACTGCAGCCGCTTCTCCTCGTTGATGTCATAGCCGTCGGAATCGACGGGGATCGGCAGCTCGCGCGCGGCGTTCAGGATCTCGAGCCCGGTCGCTCCGACCTCGAACTGCCCGGTCTGGATCTTGTCGTTCACCATGTTCGGCGGGCGGCGCTTGACCGTTCCCGTCACCTTCACGACGTACTCGAGCCTCAGGTCTCGCGCGGCCGCGACGTCCGGCCCGAAGACGACCTGCGCGAAACCGCTCCGGTCGCGGAGGTCGATGAACACGAGCTTGCCGTGGTCGCGGCGGGCGTGCACCCAGCCACAGAGCTGGACATTCTTGCCCTCATTCTGAATAATATCGGCAATGGGGATCCGCATATTCCGTATATTTGTTATGGTAATATTACTATGATGCTGAGTTTTGAACAACTGCTTGGACGGTTCGTCGTGGCCCTCGTCGTAGGAGCCATTTTGGGCATCGAGCGCGAGCTCGTCGGCAAGGAGGCCGGCGTACGGACCGAGATGCTTGTCGCGGGCGGCGCCTCGATCTTCACCATGATCGGACTCATCCTTCCCTACGTGGCGGCTGCGAACGCGCATCTCGCGCCCGATGCGGCGACGATCACGAGCGGCTTCGGCATCGTCGCGAACATCGTGGTCGGCATCGGATTCCTCGGCGCGGGACTCATTTTGCACAACGGCGACCACATCAGGAACCTCACGACGGCGGCGATCGTCTGGATGACCGCCGCGATCGGCATCCTGGCCGGCCTCGGCCTTTTTGAATTCGCGTTCGCGACGGCGGTCATCGTGGCGGTCGTCCTCTATGCGCTGCGGGCCCTCAGGTTCAGCGAGGCATCCCTCAAATGACGAAACTCTATTACCATTGGATCAACCGCCCAACCGCGGGCGAGTTCAGGACCGGCGTTTCGCTTCACGGCCACACGTCGCGTTCCAACGAGAACCTGGCGTTCCTGCCGGGCGTGATCGAGGGAACGATGTTCCTGCCGAGCGTGATGCGCTGGGCCGAGAAGCACCACCGCCGCAAGTGGCACGAGGAGTTCGACTACAGCCGCGGCTATTGGAACTCCCCCGTCCTTCCCGAGCAGGCCTATGACCTCGAGGCCAAGCAGATCGCCGACGAGGGCCTTGAACCGCTCGTCTCGCTCACCGACCATGACGCGGTCGCCGCGTGCGCGGAGCTGCGCGCCAAGGACCGCCCCGTTCCCACGTCGCTCGAGTGGACGGCGCCCTATAAGACGGCGGTCTTCCATATCGGGCTGCACAACATCCCTCAGGAGCACGCCGATGGGCTCCTGAAGGCGCTCCGCGACTATACGGCGAAGCCCGATCCTGCGACGCTCCGCGACATCCTGAAGCACACGCACGGCATGCCTGACGCGCTCATCGTCCTCAACCATCCGCTCTCGGACCAGGGACGTATCGGCTTCGAGATCCATGTCTCGATGGTGGACGACTTCCTGTCGAACTTCGGCGACTTCATCCACGCGCTCGAGCTGAACGCCCTGCAGCCGTGGGATATGAACCGCCGCGTCGCCGCGATCGGCACCCGCGTGCGCCTGCCGCTCATTTCGGGCGGCGACCGCCACGGCTTCGAGCCGAACGGCGCCATCAACCTTACGAACGCGACGACGTTCGCCGACTTCGCCCACGAGATCCGCGACAAGAAGAGCGCGCTCCTCTTCATGCCGCAGACCAAGGAATCGCTCCGCTACCGCTACGCCGAGAACGTGCGCATGATCATGGACTATTATCCGAACCTCGGCCCCCAGGCCGCCTGGTTCAGCCGCATCTTCTATCAGTGCCCCGACGGCGTCGTGCGGACCTTCGGCGAGCTCGTCGGCAGGCGCTACCGGGCGCTCGATATCACGACGCTCGCGCTCGGCTTTTTCAGTTCGGCCGTGGACCAGATCGTGCGGCCCGTCGCGCCGATCTTCTCAGGTTCGGACAAGCAGAAGGTCATCGGCTAGCGGGCGGGCTGGTTGAAAGACTGCGGGCCGGCCGAAAAACGAATCGCGCGTAAAGCGCGTTTTTCATTTCTCGATCAGCGCGCCGTAGCGGCGATAGAAATAGCCCTTGGCGAAGTTCACGACGACAAGATAGGCGGCGACGATCACGAGGATGAGCACGACGGGCAACGCGCCGAGCTTCACGAAGCCGAGGGGCACGCCGAGCGCGGAATAGGTGATGCCCCAGCCGACCGCGACGGCGCCGGCAGTCGCAAGGAAGAGAGTGCGGCTCGGCCCGCCGCCGGCCCAGACGCTTTCGCGGCTGCGGATCACGTTCACGACAAGCGTCTGCGTCGCGATCGATTCAAGGAACCATCCGGTCTGGAACGCCCCGCCCGCGGCGCGCAGCACGAAAAGCAGGACGCCGAACGTGACGAAGTCGAAGCACGAGCTCAGCGGTCCGAAGATGACCATGAACTTCTTCATGAAACCGATGTCGAACTTCTTCGGCCGCTGGAGGAACTGCGGGTCGACGTTGTCGAACGGGATCGCGAGCTGCGACGAGTCGTAAAGGAAGTTGTTCAAAAGGATCTGAGGCGCGGTCATCGGCAGGAACGGCAGGAAGATCGACGCGATGGGCATGCTGAACATGTTGCCGAAATTCGAGCTCAGGGCCATCATGAGGTATTTGAACGTGTTGGCGAACGTCTTGCGTCCCTCGACGATGCCGTCGATGATCTCGCCGAGGCCCTTCTTGAGCAGGATGATGTCGGCCGTCTCTTTCGCGATGTCGACCGCGTTGTTCACCGAGATGCCGACGTCGGCCTCTTTTATCGAAAGCACGTCGTTCACGCCGTCGCCCATATAGGCCACGACGTGCCCGTTCTCGCGGAGCGCCCTGATGATCGCCTGCTTCTGTTCGGGGTTCACGCGGGTGAAGACGTTCCCCCGCTCGACCGCGGCGGCGAGCTGCTTGCCCTGCAGTTTGGCGATCTCGTCGCCCGTGAGCGGGTTCCTGACCGGCAGGCCGATCTCTTCGGCGATCTTCTTCGTCACGAGGAAGTTGTCGCCCGTGATGATCTTGATGCCGACATTATAGAGGGCCATTTTCTTCAACGTCCCCTTCACGCTGCTTTTCGGCGGATCCAGGAAGGCCAGAAAGCCGACGAATACCAGCTCCTTTTCGTCAGCGATGCCGTAAGGGCCGCTCCGCGGCTCGACCTCCTTGATGCCGACCCCGATCACGCGGAAGCCGTTCGTCGACAGGTGCTCATAGGCCTTCATGATGGCCTCATGCGTCGACGCGGTGAGCTTCTTCGTTTCTTTGCCCGACGTCCCCGTGCCGTAATGATGGGAAAGCTTCAGGATCTCTTCGGGGGCGCCTTTCGCGATGAGGACCGACTGCTTCTTGTCCTTCACGATCACGGACTCGATGCGCCGCACGGCGTCGAAGGGAACCTCGTCCACCTTCTCCCACGCGGCGACGTCGATCGTCTTGTAATGCTCGATCGCCCGGTCAAGCACGCCGCGCACGCCGGTAAGGTGCTGACTGCTCACATAGGCCCAGTAATGGGTCGTCTCGCTCTCCTTGCCGAACTCGTCGAGGGACTTCATGAGCACGATGCGGTCCTCGGTGAGCGTTCCCGTCTTGTCGGTGCAGAGCACGTCGACGCCGCCGAAGTTGTGGATCGCGGCGAGCTTCTTCACGATGACGCCGCTCTGGGACATGGCGAGCGCGCCTTTCGCGAGGTTGCTCGTCACGATGAGTGGCAGCAGCTCCGGCGTGAGGCCGACGGCGATCGCGACGGCGAACAGGAACACCTGGAAGCTCGCGCGTCCCAGAATGAAGACGTTGATGAGGATGACGGCGAGCACGAGGATGAGCGTCGTCCTGAAAATGAACAGGCTGAAGTCCTTGAGGTTCCGCTCGAATTCGGTCGGCTGGTCGGGTTTCTTCAGGCCGCCGGCGATCGTTCCCACCTTCGTGCGCGCGCCGGTCGCCACGGCGACGGCCGTCCCCTTGCCCGAAACGACGCTCGTGCCGAGATAGAGGGTCTTCTCGGCCGGCGTTGCGGGGGCCTTCTCGACCGGCAGCGATTCGCCCGTGAGGACGCTCTCATTGAGGAAGAGGTCGCGCGCCTCGAGCAGGATGCCGTCGGCAGGCACGAGGTCGCCGGCTTCGAGCGAAAAGATGTCGCCCGGGACGATGTCCCTCATCGACCGCTCGGTGAGGGTCCCGTTGCGCATGATGCCGGCGGTGATCGTCACCTTCTCCTGCAGCGCCTCGGCAGCGCGCGCGGACTTGTAGCTGTTCACGAAGTCGATGATCGCGCTGCCGAAGACGATGGCCAGGATGATGAGCGCCTCAAGACGCGATCCGAGGAATCCCGAAACGAGCGCCGCGGCAATGAGCAGCAGGAGCAGCGGACTCTTGAATTTCGAGAGGAAAATGCCGACCGGCTGCAGCTTCTTGCGACCGGCAAACTCGTTCGCGCCATATTCGGCCAGGCGCTTCGCCGCCGCCTCGCTCGAAAGGCCCTTCCCAGACGTGCCGAGCGCCGCGAAGATGTCGGCGGGCGCCTTCGCGGCTAGCGCTGCGAGATCGAACGTCGTTTCGGGCATATGGAATCATTGTAGCATCTATAAGGCCCGCATTCGCGGGCCTTAGGCGGCTTGTTTATCGGCGGTGCACAAGCCGGAGTTAGAGTAAAAAATCAGGCAGCTCTCACGAGGGTGAGGGTTGCCTGAAGTATAAAGTGGTGCTATCCCCAAGCGATAACTCTTGTTCTGACAACCCTGTCGGGAGCTATCTCTTTGTTCCTGCTTGATAGGCTGTTCGTGATAGCGCACACGAGAAGCCATTTGCTGGATGGATGCGTCTCAAAAAATTCTGCGCTCGCGTCACAGACAGGCCAGCAGAGAAATGCCTGCTGGGGCCATCGTACAACGCCGGGGATGCTGGGCAAATGAACAGCGTCACGGTCGGGCGTGAGCAGGTAGACGGTACGCGTTCCCATATCTGCCATCTCTGAAGAGGCGATGGGGTAAATCCAAATTTTGTCGCACCACTTTCCACGCAATCGTTCCTTGCGTTGTTCTTTTGTTTCCTTTTGGACCGCGGCCTTTTTCATGCCATCGTCCTCCTGCAAAAAAGATATCACATCGTCAAAAACAAAAACAGCCCCTTTCGGAGCTGTCTTCGTGCAGGCAATCCATAAACCGGATTCTGTCGGCGGCGCTTGCGCGACGCGGACGGCCATTTGTCTGGGTCCTTGATCGCTCGCGGACTCGTGCGGCACTCCCCTGCGCCTTTCGGCGCACGGGCACGGCCTTGCACCCCGTAAGAGTTTTGCCGTTTCACTTCCGCTTTCCTATCCCTATGGCGGAATTGAGCCTTCAAGCTTGGGATCGGGCTCCCCCGGCGCTTTCGCGCCTTGCAACGGATGAGCATCCGTGGGGCGTCACTGCTCGCATCTCGTGCCTTGCGGCAGGCAGCCGTTAGCTGCTACGTTCCCTGCGGACCGTGAGGCCCGGCAGGATGGTGTCCGGATTTTCCTCCCCTCGCCCGCTCCGCTTGCGCGGAACCGGCGAAGAGCGGCCGTCTGGATTGCCGTTGTTCATTATGCCATATTTCTTTCAAAAAGGGAAGGCCGCGGTTTAATGATTTATTTTTAATATATTAAAAATGGGGAAAACGCCGCTTGACGCATCGAAGCGGTGCCGTACGATAAAAAGAGCACCACATCATCTTCCTTCAGGAGCGAACGAGTTGGGACGATCAAGCACACCCTACCATCAACGGACCGCTGACGAAGAGGCGCCCGAGGAACCGCGACGGCGGAGCGACGAGCGATCGTCGCAGCGAGCCCTGCCCGCGCAGGAAACCCAGCCTCCTTTAGAACGGGATCTGCGATAACCCGAAACGCCCCCTTGCGGCCACGTCATCTGACGCGGCCGCTTTTTTATGGAGCGTGCACCAACGACGGCGCTCAGCGATGGAATCCGAGGTCTGCTGGATTGAAGTCGCCCGATATGCGGCCGACCGATCCCCCGCGCTTTTCGAAATCCTCGCGCAGTTTCGAAACCTCGTCGGCGAGCGCCACGGTCTCCTGGGGCAGCTCCTTGCGCTTGATGCGCCACTTGGACCAGTACTCGATGACAAGCTTGCTGTCGCCGAACACGTGCTTCGCGCCCTGCGCCTGCGCGATCTCGAGCGCATAACGGAGCGCGAGCAGCTCGCCGTAGTTGTTGGTGGCTTCGTCGTTGCCGACGAGATGCTTGCCGAAGCGGTTGAGTTCGGACCGCGGAACGGCCTTGTGCAGCAGGTCCTTGCCGCGCTCGTCGGTCACGCTCACTTCGACGCCCGCGCCACGGCCGGTGCCGGCGTCGAAATAGATGCCCGGCTCGAGTCGCGGGGCCCGTTTGGCCTCATACATGGCGCCGCCCGCAAGCCAGGCTTCGGCGTCATCTTTCGAATCGAACGCCTTGAAGCGGGCGCCGGTCCTGCCCGACACTTTCGCTTCGGTCTCCTTCCAGTCGGTCGTGATGCCCGTCAGGTTCCCGTCGGGAACGAAATAGGCGTAATATTTCTGTTTTTTGGCCGGACTCATGAATGTGGCGCGGCGTTCAGGGCTTCGACCATCTTCGGAACCGCCTGATCCACGGCTTTGCGCGAGGTGAAGTTGACCGCACCAGCGCCCCAGTGTCCCCCGCCGCCGAACCGCGCGAGGAGCGCGCCGAGGTTCACGTTGCCGGGCTTCATCCAGGCGTTGTCGCCGATGCCCACATGGAACTGGCCGTCCTTCTTCGTGATGCGGATCGCATAGCGGATCTTCGGCTTCAGAAAATAAGGGGCGTAGCGCAGCGTCTCGACGTTCGCCTTCTCAAGGTCGATGACCGACACGCGGCCTGCGATCTTCAGGTTGCGCCGATAGAACGCGAGCGCTTTCATGTTCTTCGCGCGCAGCTTCGTGACGACGCGCGCGATCCGCGGCTGCTTTGCGATCATTGGGAGCGGCTTCGTGGCAAAATCCTCGATCATCCGCTGCGCGGTCGCAGGGTTCTTGCGCGTTTCGTCGATGAAGGCGTCGAGCTGCGTCTCGACGGTGGTGAGATAGATCGTTTCGCGCGGCGTTCGGTAGCGCGCGCCATCAACGATGTCGGCCCGCTTCACAAGGTCCCCGATGAGGCGCGGCGGCTTCCAGCCGAAGTTCTTCTTGAGCGATTCGAAAACGAGCCGCGTGCATGAGACATAGGACGGATCAAGCACCCGCTCGCGGGACGGACGATAGGATTTCTTCCAGGACTCCTTCTTGAACGTGGTCGGATGGTGGTCGAACCACCAGGCTGCGGCCGGATGATAAAAAAAGTCGACGACGACGGCCGGATTCCGCCTGCCGGCGAACAGCCGGTGCCGCGCGAAAAAACGCTCGCTCATCCATTGGTCCTGCAGGTCGAAATCGACGGCGGCAAAATGGCCAACGTCGTCCCCCCGGCTGCGCAGGAACGCCGTCATGACGGCCGCCGACGCCCGTCCGTCGAAATCGTTATGAAAATAGATGTCGTAAAGCATCGATAACAATGATGATCCCGTCCGCTGGGTGCGTGCGCTATTTCTTGACGAACGCCTCCTTCGGGGACAGCGAGCTAGCGCGCCGGGCCGGAATGAAGCCGGCCGCAAATCCGATGAGCCCCGAAACGGCGATAACGACGAGTATAAACCAAAGCGGCGAAACGAACAACGCGAACGCGACACCGCCGTAACGTTCCGCGATGAGGCTCACGACGAAGTTGAAGAGCTGCCCGATGCCGACGCCAAGCCCGATGCCAACGACGCCGCCCGCAAGGCCCATGACGACCGCCTCGGTGAGGAAGAGCATCTTCACGTCCTTGTCGGTCGCCCCGAGCGCCTTCATGACGCCCACCTCATAGGTCCGCTCAAGGAAGCCGACGATCATCGTGTTGAACATGCCGATCGCCGACACGATGAGGGCCGCAATGCCGAACACGCCGAGGATGATCGTGATGATGTTCGTCACCTGCTGCGCCTGCCGCACGAGGTCGATGTGGGCCGAGATGATGAACCCCTGGCCGAGAAGCGAGCTCCTCAAATTTGTGAATGTCGCGTCGTTCTTCGCTTCGACATAGACCTCCTTATAGAAGGGAGGCGCTTTGGGGAGCGAATTGGCAGAAACGACGACGGTCGGCGAAAGCGTATCGTTTGCCACGATGCCGGTGACCGGCAGGAGGCTGGTCGAGGTCACGTCGTATGCCGGACCGTTGTTCGGTCCGGGATAGAATGCCGTGACAAGGACCTGCTTCCCGATCGTCGACGGGGTCGATGAGAGGTTGAGCAGCCTGAGCGCCTGGCTCGAGATCACGACGCCGCCCGACGGTCCGAACGGCTTGCCGATGTCGGGAAGGGAGCCGGAAAGGTCGAAATAGTCGGGATCGGCGATGTCGACCAAAACCAGGCCCGACGAGCCGCCGGGCATCGACACCGCCCCCGAGAATTCGGCGACCGGGCTCACGACGGCGACATCCGCCATCGCCTTCACCTGGTCGACCTTCGCCTGGTCGATCACGATGTTGCTGTCGGACGGATAGGTCGCGCAGCACGTGATGAGCGACTGGGGCGTCGTGATGAGCTTGCCGAGCAGGATGTCCTGCAGGCCGTAGCCCAGCGAGACAAGCACCACGACCGTCGCGATGCCGACCGACGTGCCGAGGACGGTCAGGACGGTGCGCAGCGGCTTCGCGGAAAAGCTCCTGATCGAAAGGCGGACGAGGTTCCTGAAGCCGAGCTCGTGCGGGATGACGTCGTGGTGTTCCATGGCTTAGCGGTGCGACGGCGCCGTCGGCGCGAATGACGACAGCTGGGGATGCCCTTCCTTCAGGATGAATTCCAGGCGCTCGCAGATGCGGTGCGCCGTCGGCGTCGCGAAGCCGAGTCCGGCGCGGCTCCGCGGCAGGCTGAGGATTTCGGAAACGTGCTCCGGGGTGATGACGCCGCGGATCCGCTCGTTGAGCACCTCGTCAAGCTGCATGACCTGCAGGCTGTTCAGCACGCCGTGGTAGTCCTCGAGAAGCCACCGCCTCAGCTTCTCGATGTCGTCTTTGAGCGGCGCCTCGCGGTCGGTCTCGAGCTGATGATAGATGTCGCCCACCGTGCGGCGTTCAGCGATCACGTCCTCGATGATGGAACTCACCTTGGCGGCCTTCTGCCGCCACAGTCCCAATCCCCCCTCGCGCCACGGACGGTCGAGCACGTTCCGGAAGACGTCCGCGTCGATCTTGCCGTCGAGCCGCTGGGCAAGGAAGAATTCGAACCGCTTCAGCTCGGGCGCGGCATAGCCCCTCAGGAACAGGTTCGAGAACGAATGCGCGGCAAGCTGGTGCTCGGACATCCCGGGCGACAGCCGGCCGTACATCGTCTTCGAAAGCGCCTGCTGCACGGCCTGCTCCCCCACGCCGTCCTCCTTGGTGACGACGCCGTCCTTCATATAGAAAATCTTCTTCGCGTCGCGCAGGCTCCACGCCTCATGGGTCACCATGATGATCGTGCGGCCGTCCTTTTCGTTGAGCTCCTTCAGGAACTGCAGCACCGTGTCGGCGTTCGATGAATCGAGGTTGCCGAGCGGCTCGTCCGCGATGATGATCGGCGGGTTGTTGGCGAGGGCGCGCACGATGCCCACGCGCTGCTGCTGGCCGCCCGAAAGCTCGTCGGGATAGCGGTCGGCAAGGTGCGCGATGTTCACGCGCTCAAGCAGCTTCATCGCCTCGCGCTTCGAACGGTCCTCGGACACGCCGAGGAAGGACATCGGCAAGATGACGTTCTGCACGACGGTGAGCGACGGGATGAGGTTGAACTGCTGGAAGATCATGCCGACGCCGATCTGCCGGTAGATGGCGAGCTCCTGCCGCGTGAACGTCGATATGTCGCGGCCGTTGATGACGATCCTGCCGTCCTGACCCGGCTCGATGCCCGAAATGAGATAGAGCAGCGTCGTCTTGCCGGACCCCGACGATCCGAAGAAGGCCGCGTATTCCCCGGGGTAGATGTCGCACGAAACGTCCTTCAGCGCGTGATATTCGTTCGGCTTGCCGCGCTCGTACCAAAAATTGACGTTCTCGAGCCGGATGATGGGTTCGCTCATGGGTGGACGGCCTTCCCGACGACGTTGTTGATGATCTCGACCAGGTCCTTCGGCATGGTCTGCTCCTTGTGGATATAGCCGTCGGCCCCCTTCGCTTCGGCCTCCTCCTGGAATTCCTTCTCCGAATGGCCGGAGAAGATCAGCACCTTGATGTCCTTCGTCGCAGGATCGCGCTTGATCCGCTCGAGGAAGGCGAAGCTGTTCTCGGGATCGATGATCGTTCGGTCCTCCACCTTTTTCGGGATGGCGAGGTCAAGGAAGACGACGTCGGGCCGCGACGCCGGATCGGCGACGGCCTTTTCGGCGTCGTCGAGGTTCTGGGCTACCGCGAGGTCGCAGGTGCGCTCGAACCCGTAAATCCAGAAGACGTCGTGAAAATAGATTCTGATGATCTCGTCGTCGTCCACCAGGAGTATTCGCGTCTTGGGGTCATGGCTCATGTCACTTTTGGATGTTCCGCATGAACTGGAACGTGTTCTCGAAATTGTTCAGGATGACGTCGAGGATCGACTGCGACTGCTGCGAGACGATCATCGTCTGCGGCGGGAATGCCGCGGTGTTCGAGGCCTGGTCGGTCGACGCGACGCGCACGCGGTACACGGCGCCCGGCACGAGGTTCGGCACGATCACCACGTGGCTTGTGACGAAGCTCGACAGGTCCTGCACCGTATGGGCATAGGTCGACGTGGGGCCCCCTACCCCCTGGTCGTATTGTACCACGGAGTTCGCCGGCTTATCGGTCATCCAGCCGACGATCGCCTGGGCCACGTTCGGCGACTGCGGGTCGATGATCGTCTGGATCCGGATGTTCGAGATGACGGGCGCCACCGTGTCCTTCGTCGTCCTCACCGTTACCGGGCTCGCGGCGGCGATCAGGTTGCCGTTCGCCGTATTGCCCGAGACGGTCACGAGATAGGTCGACGCCGGGGTCAGGTTCTGCACCGTCACGCTGTGCACCGTGACCAGCGCGTCGTCGGTGATCGTCTGGGTGACGCCCGTCTTCGCGTCGCGATACTGGACGATCGAATTCGTGTCGCCGTCGGTCGTCCACGAGACCTGGAAGCTTGTCGGCGTGACTTTCGATACCTGCGGAACCACCTTGGCCGCGGCCGTGATGAAGGTGACGTCGCCGCTCTTGCCGAAGACGCCCGGGATGCTGAACGATTCCGCCATCGCGTGATAGAGCGTGTTCGGCTGCAGGCCCGTGACCGTCACGGTGTGGGTCGCCACCTTGGTATTGACCTCCGACGACTGGGCGTCATAGGGATTGGCGGTCGATGTCGCGCCCGTGAAGTCGGCGTCGGTCGCATAATAGACCACCGAATAGGATTTGATGTTGGTCGTCCAGCGCACGGTCGCGCTGTTCTGGCCGACGTCGGTCACGACGGGCTGGCTGAGGAACGGGGGCACGAGGCTCGGGAGGGCCGAGGCGATGCTGTTCTCGATCTCCTGCTGAAACTCATAGGCGTTCGCGATCGTGGTCGAGGACGAGAGCGAGGCCTCGGTGAGGTACTGGGTCGCGAAGGTCGCGTCGGTGGTCGACGCCTCGTTGCCGGACCGGTCGATCGCCCGTACGTAGAAATGATAGGTCGTGCCCATGACGAGCCCCTTCGCCGAGATGGTGTGGACCGTGCCGAACGCGCGGTCGGCGGCGGCTAACCCGTAATCGGTGCTCGTGCCGTAATCCACGAAGCCGACCGCCGGCTCGTCGGTAATGAAGCTCACGGTCGCGTCGAACGGCGTCGTCGTGGCGACGACGTCCGTGATCTTGGGCGGCACGGTGTCGGCCGCGCTCGTCACGACATAGCCGGTCGAATAGACGTACTGCGTCTTCGGGGTGTCCTGCGTCGCGAACGAATAATCGCCCGACACGCCCTCGCTGCCGGCGCTCGAGTCGGACCGGACGCGGTAATGATAGGTGGACGCCGGCACGAGGTCGGACAGGGTGACCGCATGATAGGTGCCGAGCGTGGGGTCGAGCGCCGTGCTCGACGGATAGGTCCCGGTCGCCGAACCGTAGTCCACCTGGCTCGTGCCGTTGCGGTCGGTGCTCCAGAGGATCACCGCCGTCGACGTGCCCGTGATCGGCGCGCTCACCCCCGTGATCGTCGGCGGACGGTGGTCGGTCGTCGTGAACTGGTAATAGTGGCTGAAGTTGTTGTCGAGGTGCGGAACGCCGTTCGCGTCGTCGGACTCGAGGTAGAACTCATAGGTCGTTCCCGGCGCAAGGCCGTCGATCACGACCGAATGCTGGAAGGGCGCCGTGCCGCCGACGAGCGTCGACGTGCCGACGTCCATGACCGCGCCTCCCCCGCTCGCCGGGACGAAATAATGGACGACCGAATCCGAATCCATCGACGTCTGCCAGCCGATGATCGCCTCGGTGTCGCCTGCATAGGTCGTCGTCACGCCCGTGAAGACCGGCGCGAGGGTCGTGAACGTCTGCTCGGTCGACGTCGCCTCGTTGCCCGCCGCATCCTTCACGTGGATGACGTAGTAATAGGTCGTTTCTGCCGCGAGGTCCGAGAGGAAGATCTCGTGATTCGCCGCGAGCGTCGACGTGGCGACGCTCGCCGTGTAGGCTTCGGTCGACGTGCCATAGAGGATGGTTCCGTCGGTGAACTTGCTGGTCGACCAGGTGATGGCCGCCGAATCGCCCGAGACGAACGGCACGGCGACGTTCGAAATGAGCGGCGACTGGGAATTCGTGGTCGTGAACGAATAGTAGGCGCCCGCGCTGTTGTCGATCGCGACATCGCCGATGCCGTCGGTCGACTGGACGTAGAAATAATAGGTTGTGGACGGCGTGAGGCCGCCGAGGGTTATCGCGTGATGGAACGGCGCCGCGCCTCCGACGGACGAGGCGTTGCCGGTCGACGTCGCGAAGGAACCGGGCGTCGTCGCATAGAAGACATAGCCGTTCGCATCGACGTTCGTGTCCCACGCCACCGTCGCGCCGATATCGGACGGCGAAGACGTGACGTCCGTGATGACGAGCGGCGGAGCGACCGGCGCGAGGGTCGTGAACGTCTGCTCGCCCGACGTGGCGGCATTGCCGGCGTTGTCGACCGACTTCGCCACGTAATAATAGGTCGTCGAAGCGGCGAGGCCGGCGAGCGACGCAACATGCGATGCCGTCATGGGCGACGTGTCGCCAAGGGCGGTCGATGACGCATAGATGCCCGATGCCGTTCCATAGAGGACCTGCGAATTGGAAAGCTTGTCCGTCGTCCACGAGACCGTTGCCACCGTCTGGCTTTGGGCCGAGGCGCTCACGCCCGTGATGACCGGCTTCGCGCTGTTCGTCGTCGTGAACTGGTAATATTGGCCGCTATTGCGGTCGATCGTCGTGTCGCCGTACGGGTCGACCGACTGCACGTAATAATAGTAGGTCGTCGACGGCGTGAGGCCCGTGATGACGAGGGCGTGGGACGTCGTCTGGGTCGAGCTCACGGCCGATCCGCTGATCGTCGAGGTCGATGTCCCGAAATAGACGCCCGAGTCGCCGTTCGAACCGGTGGTCCAGGCGACCGTCGCGGTGAAGTCGGTCGTCGTTGCCGAGACTCCCGAGATCGAGGGGCCCGGCGGACTGAGCGTCGTCACGGTGGAGGTGGCGAAGCTCTCGTTGCCGAACTGATCGACGGCGTGGATGCGGTAATAATAGAGCGTCGTCGGCGTGAGACCGGTGATCGACTGCGAGTGCGAGGTCGTGTAGGAATTGTCCAATGTGGTCGATGCGCCATAGGACGTCGTCGTGCCATAGGCGATCTGCGACGTCGCGCCCTTGTCCGTCCCCCAGGTAATCGTCACGTTGCTCTGGCCGACGGCCGGGGTCTGGATGCTCGAGATCGCGGGCGGAACCGTGTCTTTGGCGGTCGTGAAGGAATAATAGGCGCCCCCGTTCGAATCCTTCGTGCCGTTTCCATATTGGTCGGTCGAGCGGACGTCGAGATAATAGGTCGTGGACGGCGTGAGTCCGGAAAGCGTCACCGAATGGTTCATGGCGAGCGTCGTGGTTCCGATCGTCGAATAGGGCGAGAACGCGAGGCTCGTCGAATAGTCGACGTTCGCATCGGCCGCCTTGTCGGTCGCCCACGTGATGGTCGCGGTCGAGGTCGCAACGCCGCTCACCGTCGTGCTCGTGATCACCGGCCCGAACTGCAGCGTTGCGAACGACTGGCCGGACGACGTCGCGACGTTGTTCCCCGAATCCGTCGACTGCACATAGAAATAATAGGTGGTCGACGCGGCAAGGTTGTTGAGTGTCAGGTCGTGGAACGTGACATAGGACGAGGTCGGCCCCGCGACGGAGTTCGGATAGGTCCCGGATGCGGTCCCATAGAAGAGGGCCGAGTTCGCCGGCTTGTCGGTCACCCAGTTGATCTCGGCGGAATTCTGCGACGGGTTCGCGTTGATCGACGAGATCTGCGCCGGATGGCTGTTCGTCGCCATGAACGTGTAATAGGCGTAGTTGTTGTTGTCGACGGACGTGTTGCCGATCGAGTCGACCGACTGCACGTAGAAATAATAGGTCGTCCCCGGCACGAGGCCCGTGATGTTCGCCGTGTGGACATAGGGTCCCGATCCGCTTTCGAGTGCCGGCGCCGAGCTTGCGTTGCCCTGCGCAAGCTGGGCCGACGAAGCGGCATAGAACACGAATCCGGTCGAATCGACGTTCGTGTTCCACGTCACGATCGCCGACGTATCGAGCGATGACGTCGCCACGTTCGAAATGGACGGTCCCCCGCCGCGGCCGGTCGGCGTGATGAACACCTGCGGCGAGAAGGCCGAAACGTTGCCCTTGGTGTCGGCGACCCTGACCTTGTAGTAATAGGCGATGTTGTTTGGCATGAGTCCCGTGTCGCCGAAATAGGGATTGGTCGTCGTCGCGTACGGGGCGTAGCTGCCCGACGTCGACCGCCAGATGTCATAGCGAAGGAAGTTCGACGCCGTGCTTGTCGCCCACGAAAGGTAATCCGAATAGACGCCCGTATAGACGTTCGACGTGTCCTTCACGACGATGCCCGTCGGCGCGGGAGGCATGGTGGCCGTAAAGGCATAGTCGTTGCCGTAATTGTCGACGACCTCATAGGACAGCGTCGGCGACGTCGACGAGGAGAAGATCCACGATATCGTCCCGGTCGCGAATGAGCTGCTGAGGGTCTGCCATTGGCCGCTCGTCGGATTGAGGCCGTCGGCTGCGGCCGACGAGCTGCCGTTCGCAAACCGATACTTCACGGAACCGTTGCCGAGGAATGCGAACGAAAGCGCTCCCTGCGAGATGTCGGCGACGATCGTCTGTCCCGTCGCCCACGTCGATACGTCTCCGTCGGTGTCGGTCACCTTCATGCGATAGAAATAGGTCTGCCCCTGCACGGCGCCGTTGTCGGTAAAGGAATTCGACGACTGGTTGGTGCTCGTATAGATCGAAGCGAACGCACCGCCGGACGAACGGTCAAGCTCATAGGACGCAAACGCGGCTCCGGGCGCATTCGCATAGGACGACCACGAGATGATGTTCCCCGACACGGACAGGTTCTGGGGCGACTGCGGGGCCGCGTTCGAAACGACGATATCGTTGCCATAGACGTCCTGCACCTCGGCATAGGCCGTCAATCCCGCCCCGAGCACGAGCGACTTGGTGCCGCTTGCCGTCCCGGCCGGCGCCATGGTCCACGGCACCGATGACGAGGGCGTCGAGGACGAGATGCTGGTCGTCGCGAACCGGTACATGAACCCGCTCGCATCCGCAAAGGAATAGGTCAGGGTGTTCGAAGCGATGTTCAGGTTGGTGAGCGAGGCGGTCGGCGGCTGCGTGTCGATCGTGAACGCCGAACTGGTCGCCGTCGCCGTGTTGTTCGCAAGCTGATGGTCGTCGAGCGTCACGCGGATCTGCGAGCTTGTCGCATAAGCTGACCCGATGCCGGGTTCCGCAGCGGGATTCCAGATGACGGTCTGGTTGATGAACGAGGTCGTCGCAAGCACGATGTCGGACGTCGCATTCGCCGTCACGAACTGCGTCATCGTCTGCCATCCCGATCCGACATTATATTGATAAGTCGGCGTCACGGTTCCCGTCGCATGCCCGTTCGCGGCCCCGTCCGTCGTATAGTCGATGTCCTTGAAGCGATAGGTGAACGTGACATCGCCCACATGGCTCGCGTCGGTCGTCGTCGTGTTGTCCGCCTGCGTGATGCCCGTTCCCCCGCCATAGGACGCGTCGAAGGCCGGCGCGGAGTTGACAACGTACTTCACCGTAACACCCTGAACGGCTGGCGCGGTCACGCCGTTCGAGGTCTCGGTGACCTGATACTGCCACCACCGGGAATTCGATTTCAGTGCCGCAGGGATGGCGGATCCGCTGCACGAAACCGAAGGATACGCCGAGAAGACGACGTCGGCACCCACGTCGGTCGTTCCGAAGCTCTGGTTCGGGAACGCTCCCGCGCTCGCGGCATAGACGCCGGCACTGCCCGTAAGCACCCCGTTCGTAATCGGGAAAGCAGCCGAGCCGCTCGGCCAGGAATTTGGGTCGGCGTCATTGTAGGAGACGACATAGTTCTTGCCCGCTGTAATGGTGAGCGGCGTCGCCAGGTTCTGCTGCTGCCATCCTGACGCCGATTCGCCGGTGAATGTCGTCGATGCGAGCAGGACATGGCTCGTGGCGTCCCAGATGTTTCCGACGTGGGTTCCCGTGTTGCCGGCCAGCTTATAGAAACGGACCGCGGTGATCTGCCCCGCTTGCGCGCTCGAAAAGGTCGTGCCGAGCTCGGTCCAGCCGTACGTTATGCCTCCATTCGAAAAAGTCTGATTCGTATGGACGCTCGATGTCGCCACAGCCGCCGTCGTACAGCCGGCCGTAGATTCGGTGAAGTTCGACCAGGTCGTTCCAAGGCCCGCCGAGGACGTTGCCGACGAGATGGCGACGGTGACGCCGTTTCCCGTCGAGGTCGTCTCGCTCCAATCGACTTCGCCGATAACATCGGACGGATCGGTCGAATCGTACGGCTGGGACTTCAGCGTGCCGAGACTCGCGTACCGAGACGGCGTATAGAACCGCTCGGAAATGTTGCTGTAGGTGCTGAGGTCGGTTGAATCGTAAAGGAAGCCGATTGTGCCCGTACTCGAAATCATGGGGGTGTAGCTGCCGTCATCCTGGATGTAAAGGAGGGTACTCGAAGCGATCGTGGTCGAAGCCGACCACGTCTGCCCCCCGTCGGTCGATTGCTGCATGAGGAGCAGATGGGATGTCTGGTTGATATAGGAAAGGATGAGCGTGCCGCTCGAATATGCGAGTGAGGACAACCGCGGATTCGTCGGCGTTACGAAGCTTGCCGACGTCGGCGTCGAGGTCCCGCTGCCGGTATAGATATTGAGGCGGTTCTGACCGTTGTAGTCGTAAACCACATAGGTCTTTCCGGTGCCGTCCACGATGATCGAGGGGCTCATATGGCTGAGGCCGTCCGCCGAACTTAGGGCGACCTGCGAACTCCAGGAGGTTCCGCCATTCGTCGAATAGGCAAACATGGGATAGAAAGAAACCCCGTCAAGCTCCTTCGAGGAATAGACGAGATAGAGGATGTTGCCGGGGCCTTCCGCCAGTGCCGGCACTTGCATCGCGTTGCCCGTGCCCGAATAGTTGATCGTTCCGGCGAGGGACCAGGACTGCCCGTTGTTGGTCGACTTATAGATGTCGATGGCCGTCGTGCGCGAGGTCGCGAGGTAATAGTTGCCGCTGTAGGCACCCCGCGTGAGGCCAATGCCGTTTGCGTTGTAGTTGTATCCCGACGTGGTTGCCACGGCAACAAACGACCACGTTGACCCGTTGTTCAGCGAATAGCGGGTCATTACGCCCATATACGGGTTGACCTCTTTCGCGGTATAGGCAATAACGATCGATCCGTTATTGCCGGCGATTTGGACGGTATTCACCCCGACCGCTGACGGGACGAACATGCTTGTCGTGCTTGCCGTGAGGGCGACGGGCGTACCGCTCGCCGAATTGATGTATTCGAGGTTGTTGACGAAATGGTTCGGGTCGGCATCGAGGGACAGATAGGCAGCATGCACCGTGCCGCTCGAATCCTGGAAGGAATAAACGTTGGATGCGGTGGGGTTGCCCCAGAGCTGGGAGACGTCAGTGCGGGCGCTCCAGGTCGCCCCGCTCGACGTGGAGTAGCGGTACGCTATGTTGAAAAGCGACGGATTGAATGCCTCTGATTGATCCGTCACGTGAATCTTGCCGCTTGCATCGACCCCAGCGGCAGGAAAACGATCGCTGGAATTGCTGAGGTTGACGCTCGATGTAGCGCACAGGGTGTTCCAGTTGTCACAATAATTGAGGGCTCCTGCGGCCCATTGATAGACGAACCCGATCTTGCCGAGACCTTCTATGAACGCGCTGGTTCCGTTGGTGATGGTGTTCTGCGAGCTCGTGACCGGCGCGCTCCACGAGGAATAGTTCGTCGAGGTCACGAAGTATGAAAACGAGGTTATGTTGTTGATGTAATTTATGTAAGCGGTATTCGAGGCATCTACGAGCATCTGGCTGACATAATAATTGGTATTCACGGGTCCATTCGTGATGTCGATCCGGTTGTGCCAGTTATTGGAGTTCCTGTAGGCGATCTGGGAGAGCGATGACGACGCCTCGAATGATCCGTAGGAAATATGAATGATGCCGTTCGGAGCGATCGCGACGCTGGGATTGGCAACGTTGCCGCCGGTCGTCGATGTCGTGACGTCGGTTCGTCCTGACCACGATTGCCAATTCGACGACGAAGATGCCGATCGCAGCACGACATTGAGCAACGCGGTGCCTGAAAATTCCTGTGAGGTATAAGCGATATAGACGGCGTTGTTCGCGTCGACCGCGATGCTCGGCGAAGCCGCACTCTTGTTCGCGGTTGCCACCACCACTGGAGCCGACCAGACCTGCCACGAGGTCGAGGCAAGCGCGTAACGGTACGACACGTTCGTCGCCCCGGATTCGGTCGAATCATAGGCGAGATGGACGTTGCCGGCGCCGTCGACCGCCATCGAAAGGTGGTTATAGGTGAGGCCCGACGTCGCGTTGGTGATGCAGACCAGCGAGTTCCAGTTCTGCGAATCGCGATAGACAAGGTTGTTGAACCCGTTACACTCGCCGGAATTATAAACCACATGAACGATGCCGCTCGTCGAAATGACCATCGCATTGTAGCCGGTACCGGCCGACCACAGGAGCTTCGGAACGTTCTGCGTCAGGTCGATGCGGCTCCCGAGCGATGCCGTCGTCGTTGCAAGCGACAGGTTCGTCGACGTCGTGACGCTTGTCGCGCTCGCGTATTGGGTCGATGTCGGTGCGGGACTTGCGAGGGTTCCCGCCGTCTGTCCCCCGCTCCACGAGCTCTGGGTGAAGGTGTATGTCGTCGCCTGCGCGACGCCGAACACGCAGAACGACAGCGCGCCTACGATGAGGCCAACGATAAGGCCGCTCCGTTCGTGCATTCGGTATGAGCTGGTGTTCGGTGACATGCCGATCCGTATCCGTATAACTATCCTTTCCTTCATTGTAGGCCCGGAACAGCCGCTTAAAGCGAAAACTGTGGAAAAACGGGCCTTATGGGCGAAGCTTGGATGCTGAATCCTGCTAAACATTCTGGCAAACATTTCTGTTTGCCATATGTTTTTATTGAATTATCGGCTTTTCGTTATCTTCGCTTAAGTACCTCGATGCCTGGCAGCTTTTGTCCGGCAAGATAGTCGATCATGGCGCCCCCGCCCGTTGACACAAAATCGAAACGGCTGTCGAACCCGTATTTTTTCAGGAACATGACGGTTTCGCCGCCGCCCGCGACGCGGAACGCCTTCCTGTTCCCAATAATGTCTTTTACGATGCTGATGGTTCCCTTGGCGTATCGCTTCTTCTCGATCAGGCCGAGCGGTCCGCTCCATACAATCGTCCGGGCAGCCGCTATTTTTTTCGCGAACGCGGCGGCCGTTTTCGGGCCGAGGTCGAGGATGGCGTCGTCCTTCCAGACGAAATCAACCGGCACCGAGATTTTTCGTGCCGTCGACGTCGCTGAGACGATCCGTTTGATTTCGGCGACGCTCTTCGGATCCTTGTCGCGCATCGATTTCTTCACGTCGACGCCGCGCAGAGCGAGTACGGTGTTCGCCGATCCTCCGCCGAGCAAAATCGTATCGGCTTTCTTTGCGAAAAACTTTATGACGCCGAGCTTGTCCGCCGCCTTCGCGCCGCCGAGGATGAGCGCGAGCGGATGCTTGGGATCAACCATCGCCTTGCCGAGCGAGACGATCTCCTGCTCGAGCTCGAATCCGGCATAGCTCGGCAGGAATGTCGTGACCGCATCGACCGATGCGTTGGAACGGTGACAGACGGCGAACGCGTCGTTTACATAGAACGTGCCGAGCGATGCGAGCTGTTTCGCGAGCGCGCGGTCGTTCTTCTCTTCGCCGGGCAGAAACCGCAGGTTGTCGAGCAGGAACACCGATCGCGCAGGCGCGTCAGCGACTTCGTGACGGATATCCGTGAACCTGAAATGGTTTACGAACCGGACGGACCCGCCGGCGATCGCGCGACGGCCGAGCAGCTTCGTGAGATGCACGGCGTTCGGCCTGAGGCTTAATCCTTTTTTAACGTTCTTCGGGACGCCGTTCACGAGCATCACGCCCTCGGGCCTCCCCTTGTGGCTCACAATGACGATTTTGCAACCGTTCTTTAATAAGAATTTTATGGTCGGCAGGACCGCGCGCATGCGCCAGTCGTCTTCCGTGTTAAAATCGAGACGCAAGAGCGCCGTACCGCTCACGGCATCCTTTTGGGCCGTTCTTAAATAATGGATGGGCATATCACCTATTATAGCCTATCGCCGGGACGCGCCCCGCCGGATACGCCTATTCCCTCAGCCGCCGATAGATGTCGGCCTCAATCGCATGCCGTTCCTCACCGTATTTCACGCGGGAATACTCCTTCAGCTTCTCGGCGAATACCTTGTCCCCGCCGTTCCACGAGGTCGTTTCGATGCGGATATTGAAGGGTTTCGACGTCTGGCCATTGATCAGGATCTTCGCATAGGCGTTCAGGTTGTCGATGTTCAGCAGGTCGTTCTGGTCGAAAACCGGCTCGAACTGCTTCACGAGGAATTCCGCGTCCTGCACGCCGACGCGGAAGACGAGCTGTGAGCCCACGTTCCCGAAGACCGCGTCCTTGATCTTGTCGGTGAGCTGCGCGATGAACTGGTGAGCCATCGTGAGGTTGAGGCGGTATTTGCGGGCCTCGGACAAAATGGTCGAGATGGAATCGGTCGTGAAGTTCTGGAACTCGTCGATATAGAGGTTGAAGTCGCGGCGGCGGTCGGCGTCGGCGATGTCGACGCGCGAAAGCGCGGCCATAAGGATCTTGCCGGTGAAGATCATGCCGAGAAGCCCCGCATTGATGTCGCCGATGCGTCCTTTCGCCAGGTTGATGAGCAGGATCTTGCCGTCGTCCATCACCTCGCGGAAGCTGAACGCCGACTTCGCCTGGCCGATGATCGGCCGCATGTAGTCGTTAGAAATGAAGTTGTTGAACTTCGACGTGATGTAGGGCGTCATGTTGGCGAGCGACGCCTCGCCGCCGGCCTTCACGGCCTCCTTTTCCCAGAAGTCCGCCACGATCGGATTGCGGATGCGCGCGAGCTTGCGCGTGCGGTACGCGGCGTCGGTGAAGACGCGCGGGACCTCCATGAGCGTCGCGGGCTCGTTCGCCATGTCCTCCATGAGGAGCAGGAGCGCGTTGCGCATGTACTGCTCGAACATCGGCCCCATCGTCTCGGGCGGGAACAGCTTATTGAAGATGCTCTGCATCTCGTTCACGATGAACGTCTTCTCTTCGGGACGCTCGTGATTGAAGTCGAGCATGTTGAGGCCGAGCGGGCGCGCGAGGTCGCCGGGGTTGAAATAGATGACGTCGTCGATGCGTTCGCGCGGCACGAACCCGAGCGCGTTCTCGACGAGGTCGCCGTGCGGATCGATGATCGCGACGCCCTTGCCCGCCCGGATGTCCTCGATGATCATGTTGCCGAGGAGCGTCGACTTGCCCGTGCCGGTCTGGCCGATCACATAGACGTGCCGCCGGCGGTCGTCGTCGGTGATGAAGACCGGCTTCGCCTGCCCCCTGAACGAGCTCTCGCCGACCTTCAGGCCCCGCTGCGGCAGGTTGTCGGGCGCGGGCGCCTCCTTCGACTTCAGCCATTTCACGTGCGGCGTCTCGGTCGACGAGATCGGGAAATGATAGAAGCTCGCGATCTCCTCGGCCGAAAGCGTCATCGCCTCGCCGTCGGCGAACAGGCGGTAGATGAAATTGTTGATGCAGGATTTCGGGCTGCGCGGCTTCACCACCTTGAACTCGTTGCGCAACGGGCTGGCGAACTGGTTGAATCCGGCTGCCAGGCCGTCCAGGATGTCGTCGGCCTGGAAGGGCGATCCCGCCGAGGCGACCAGCCGCACGTTCACCCTGAAGAGCGGCTTCGAGATCTTCATCTGCAGGGCCTTCACGGCCTCGTCGTCCACCACGCGGTCCTCCTGCTTCTGCTCCTTGGTCTTGGGGTTGAAGACCTCGACGACATCCGACGCCTCGACGGGAAAACCCTTTCCGAACACCTTTTTCAGCGATTCACCCTTCTTCAGCAGCTTGATGTAGTCCTGAATCGTCTTCTTGAAGCCGCCGGATGCCGGCGTGACGACCATCTGCAGCGCGGCGCCTTCGCCGACCTCGTTGATCTTCGAAAATGCGCCGATGATCCCCTCGAACGAGTCGATGCCGAGCTCGGCATAGGTCTTCACCGGCAGCGCGAAATTCTCTTTCTGCAGCAGGAACGCCGCCGCGGTCGCCCCGTGGACGTTGAAGATGTTGAAGTCGTCCTGCACGAGCTCGACGCTCGCGCCGGTCCACAGTCCCTGGATCTGCTTCGCGGCGGTCTCGGCGGCGCGCTTCGGCACGCCGATATAGAAATGGATCTCCTCGCCCACGTGCGGCACGGCCATCTCGAAAACGACCGGCTGCCTGATCGCCGACAGGCCGCCAAGCAGCTGCTCGAAGTGCGCGAGTTCCGCCTTGAAGTCACCGTGTTCGGCGTTGCCGTTGGACGAAGCAGCGGACGCTCCGCTGCGCGGGATCTTTATGAGAAAAAGCGATGTCCCGAACGATGCGGCAATGCGCCGCCGCGCGATGGAACGCGCGATGAAATAGACGGCAACGCCGGCAAGCGTTCCGAGAACGACAGAAAAAAGGACGTACAATCCCATCAATTCATTCTATCACAGCGATCCGCCCGCGATCCGGCGCGGTCCGCTATTTGACGATGCCGCGGCGCTGCAATTCGGGATACAGGCGGCCGGCGAGCGCGTCATGAAACGCGTCCTGGACGAAGTACGGCGACTTGGCCGACTCGTCGAACGCCTTGCCGATCCCCTGCTTCAGGGCGACATCGATGAGGTATTCGATCTCGAGCTTCGTTTCGGGCGATGCGGCGTCGGCATAGGCAGGCAGCGGTCCCTGCGCCGTCGGCGCGGCGTTCGCCGGTGCGGCCTGCTGCGGGCGCGGGACGGGGGCAAGCGCGCGGAGCGATTCGCGGATCAGGTCCTGCTCGCTCGCGCTCTGCATCTCAGGCGCCTCGCGGTGTTTCTCGATCTCGGCCGCAAGCTGCCGCATGTCGGACTCGAGCGCCTGTTCGAAACTGAACGAATTGGGTGCGTCACTCATATATAATAGAGGTATGTCGAAACGGATGCGCGTGGGACTGGTTGCGATTGTCCTCATTATAGCAGCCTTCCTGCGGTTCTACCATTTCACCTCGACGCCGCCCGGCCTGTATCCCGACGAGGCCATGGACGGCAACAATGCCGCCGAGGCTGCGGCCACCGGTCACTTCCAGGTCTTCTATCCCGAAGACAACGGCCGCGAGGGGCTCTATGTCAACCTGATCGCGCTATTCCTGAAGGCCTGGCCGATCCATGAGCCATGGGTCGTGAGACTACCGGCCGCCGTCGCCGGAACGCTCACCGTGCTCGGCCTCTATCTGCTCGCGGCGGAACTCTTCGGTTTCGAAACAGGCCTGCTCGCCGCTTTTCTGCTCGCCACGTCGTTCTGGCACATCGATTTCTCGCGCGTCGGATTCCGCGCGATTCTCGCGCCGCTCTTTCTCACCTGGTCATTTTATTGGCTGCTGAAAAGTTTCCACAGGCAGCGGCGCGGACGACCCGCATATGGCTTTGCCGCCCTGGCCGGCATCGCCTATGGCCTCGGCTTCTGTAGCTATATCGCCTATCGGGTGACGCCGCTGCTCTTCCTGCTCTTCATTCCGTTCTTCGCGCGCCGCGAGGGATTCATGAAAAAGACGGCGGTCTTCATCGTCTGCACGTTCATCGTTGCCGCGCCGCTCGGCTATTATTTCGTCGCTCATCCCGCTGACTTCTTCGGCCGCACGTCCGAGATCGCGGTGACGAACGGCGCGAATCCGGCGCGCGACTTCGCCGTCAACCTGGCAAAGACGTTCCTCATGTTCAACGTCAAGGGCGATGGGAACTGGCGGCACAACATAAGCGGCGCGCCGGAGCTCATCTGGCCCGTCGGCCTGCTTTTTATTCTCGGCATTGGCATCGCCGCCGCGGCGCTCGCAAGGCGACGGAAAGAACGCGCGGGGACGGAAACCCGCAGCGACAACGAACGCTTCGGCCTCTGGCTCGCCGTCTCATGGCTCATCCTCGCGGCGATCCCGGCAGCGGCGTCGAACGAGAGCATCCCGCACGCGCTCCGTTCGATCCTCATGCTCCCGCCCGCCATCATGCTGGCCGCGATCGGCGGCATCTGGCTCTATCGCCTGCTGTCGACCCACGGCCACCTGCGCGCGGCGCGCGTGATGGGTGCGCTTTTCCTGGTCGCCATGGCGCTCGTCGCCTATTATGACTATTTCGTCGTGTGGGGCGAAAACCCGAACGTCGCGGGCGCGTTCAATGAGAATTACGTGGACATCGGCCGGGCGATCAACCGGCTGCCGGCGTCGACGCCGAAATACGTGATCGTGAGCGCGGGCGACGTCTTCGCGCGCGGCGTTCCCGTCATGGCCGAGACGACGATGTTCATGACCGATTCCTTCACGGCCGAGGGCCAAGCGGCGAAAAATATTCATTATCTTTTACCGAGCCAAACCGGCTCGATCCCTCCGGGAACGCCATCAAGTTCGGTTTTCAACATCAACTGAATCCCGCATCCCGTATACTGAAGGCATGCCCATCGTCACCCTGATGGTCCTCGCGCCGGTCCTCACGGAACTCGTGACCGGCAGCACGCCGGTCATCGGGCTCCTCAGTCCCTTTTCGCTCATCCTGCTTTTCATCGGCTATAGCGTGCCGGTTGTCCTGATCCGCGACTATGTCGTGCGGAACCGGATCGGCTTCGCCGGAACGTTCGCGATCGGCTTCGCCTTCGGCGTCTATAACGAGGGCCTGTTGGCGAAGACGCTTATCATCGCGCACAACCTGCCGATCAAGCAGTTCGACCAGTACGGCGTGATCGGCGGCGTCAACGTTCCCTGGATGCTCACGATCTGCCTCTATCACGCGCTTGCAGCCGTCTTCCTGCCGATCCTCTTCACCCATGCGCGCTATCCGGAAGCGGCCGCGCGCCCGTGGCTCGGCAAGAAGCTCGCGATCGGACTCGCGGTCGGGCTTGTCGCGCTTGCGTCGTTCAGCTTCATGAGCTCCTTCGTGACGCGGGGAACCGGCGGCGAACTCGTGTCGCTCCTCGCCGTCATGGCGCTCTGCGTCATCCTCGCGCGGCGCTCGCATGAGCATCCCTTCGACGAACCCGCGCCCGGCGCCGCACCGACCATGAAGGCGTTCTGGCTCGGCATCAGCACCCTGGTCGCCTTCTTCGTTTTGCCGCCGCTCGCCGCAAGCCATGTTTCGCTGCTCATCTATTTCGCGATCGTCGCCGCGGCCGCCTGGTTCTATGTCCGCCTGCTGCACCGGTCCGTTCCCTTTACCCGCGACAACGTCATCCTGTTCGGCCTCGGCTTCTATGTCCAGTCGGCGACGTTCGGCGGACTGCTCGGACTTTCGATCGGCAGCATCGACCGCGTCCTCACGGCCGTCGCGCTCGACGTCGCGCTCATCTGGGCCGCGCGGCGCGTCGTGCGCAACGCAAAAACGGCGCCTGTCGCGATGACGGCGCCGTCTGGCCCTGCGGCCTGATTGGCGAAAAGGCTTATTTGATCTCGACGATCTGATAGGTCGCGCTGCCGGCCGGCGTCGCGACGTTCACGCTCTCGCCGACGCGGCGCTTGAGGAACGCGCGGCCGAGCGGCGACTCGTCCGAGATGCGGCCGTCCTCGGGCTTCGCCTCGTAAGGGCCGACGATCGTATAGGTCGAGACCTTCTCGCCCTTCTTCACGATCACGGTGGAACCGACCTGCACCGAATCGGCATGGTCGGCCTTCTCGATGATGGAGGCGTTCTTCACGAGCTCTTCGAGTTCGGCGATGCGCGTCTCGACGTTCGCCTGCTCCTCGCGGGCTTCGGCGTATTCCGAGTTCTCGGAAAGGTCGCCGTATTCCTTCGCCTGCTTCAGGCGCTGCGCGACTTCGAGGCGGCGCTTGTTCTTGAGCTCCTCGAGTTCCAGCTTGAACTCCTCGAGGCGTTCCTTCGTGACGTACTGCTTGCTGTTCATGGGTTCTTGGTTATATAAATTCCGGCTTCTTGGCCGGAACGCGACGTTTTTTCCCTTGTTTCAGGCTGGCGGCTGGGACGGGGTCGCCGCGGCAAGCGGATACCCTCCCCTCCACAGCCATAGCCGTATTTTAATGAGGTCCCGCAGAAATTGCAAACCGGACGAGAAGCGCACATGGGACCGGGCGTCGTTCGCCCAGCGGACCGGCACCTCTTTGACCGCGAAGCCCATGGCCCGGGCGAGCGCCAGCGCCTCGACGTCGAACCCCCACCCGACGATCTTCGACTGGTTGAAGACCCGTTCGGCGGCCTCGTCCGTGAACGCTTTGAAGCCGCACTGGGTGTCCCAGATGCCGGGCACGAGGAGCGCCTGCACGATGAGGTTGAGGCCCTTGCCCGCAAGCTGGCGGCCGAAGGATTCCGGTGGGTCGAGCCGCGCGCCCTTCACCGCGCGCGACCCGATGACGACGCCGTAGCCCTGCTTGAAGAGCGGCATCATGGCGTCGAACTGGTCGATCGTCGTCGAGTTGTCGGCGTCGGCGAAGAGCCGCACCTTGCCGGACGAAAGGAGCATGCCCTGCCGCACCGCGCCGCCCTTGCCCTGGTTGTCCTTGAGGTCGATGAGCTTGAGGTTGCGCACGATCTTCGTCATGTTGCGCACGACGTCGGCGGTCGCGTCCTTCGAGCCGTCGTTCACGACGACGATCTCATAGGAATAGGGGGCGCCCTCAAGGCGCCGGTCCATGTCGACGAGGGTCTGCGGGATGCGCTCGGCCTCGTTGTATGCCGGGATGATGATCGAGAGGTACGGCTGCGCCATATCCCTCAGTATAGCAGACGGCGGCGCTACTTCGTGAGGATGCGCGGTCCCTTCGCGGTGATCGCGACCGTGTGCTCGAAGTGCGCGGCGAGCGACCCGTCGCCCGTGCCATAGCTCTCGTCGAGCAGCTGGCGGATCGCGCCGCCGCCCATCGCGACCATCGGCTCGATCGCGAGCACCATGCCGGCCTCGAGGTCGTCGCCCTGGCCCCTGCGGCCCATGTTGAACACGGTCGGGTCGTCGTGCAGGACCTCGCCGATGCCGTGGCCCGTGAGGCCCTCGACGACGGCGAACCCGGCCTTCTCGATCGCCTTCTGGATCGCATGGCCGATGTCGCCGGTCGTCTTGCCGGGCTTCGCCTCTTTGATGCCGGCGGCGAGCGCGGCCTTGGTCGTTTCGATGAGCTTTGTCGCGCGCCTGCCGATGTCGCCCACGGCGACCGTGATCGCCGCGTCGAGATAGAGTCCCTGATGTTTGAGCCCGAGGTCGAGCTTCACGAGGTCGCCTTCGCGGATCTTATAGGCGGACGGCTGCCCGTGCACGACGACGTCGTTCACCGACGCGCAGAGCGTGTAGGGATAGGCCTTCTTCGCGCCGGCGGGACGGTAATGCAGAAACGCCGGCTTGGCTCCGGCTTCGACGATCATGGTGCGGGCCAGGCGGTCGAGCTCGATCGTCGCGACGCCCGGTTTCGCCTCGCGTTCAAGCGCCCGCAGGACGTCCGCGAGGATCGCGCCGCCCTCGGCCATCACCTCGATCTCACGCGCGGTCCTTAACGTGGCCATAAATATGCTCCATCACTTGATACGGCGCCGGACGCGCATCGACGCGGTGCAGGTTGTAGCCGTGCTTCTTCACGTAATCGATGATCGGGAACGTCCGTTCCTCGTATTCCTTCAGCCGCACCTTGATCACGCTCGGCTTGTCGAGGCTGCGTTTATAGAACGATCCCGCGCAGACCGGGCAGTGCTCAGGCTTGCGATGCGGATAGAACCGGGTGAGCAGCAGGTAGCCGCAGCTTTTGCAGACCATCCGCGCGCCGTTGCGGCGGATCGACTCCGACGGCGGCACCTCGAGCACGAAGACGTTGACCTTCTTCTTGCCGTACAGCTTCTCGAACAAGGGATAGAGCTTTTTCGCCTCGTACATCGTGCGCGGCGAGCCGCTCAGCACCATCCCCCATCCCGCCTTCGCGATGCGCCGCGCCTCGCGCATCACCTCGCCCGTCACGAAGCTCGGCGTCATGAGCTTGCCGCCGTCGAACAGCGCCCGCTCGCGGCGGACGACCTTCTCGTGCTGCCGGTCAGGGTCGTGCACGATCGACTCGAGGAACCTGCCGGTGTCGAAATGGATGAGGTCCAGCTTGCTTGCAAGCAGGTTTGCCTGGGTCCCTTTCCCGGCGCCCGGGGGACCATAGAGGACGACGACGATTTTGCGCATGATCACATTATAGCGGAAAAATCCCAGGTTGAACATTCGCCGGCGAAGGAGTATGATGAGGCAGCCATTGAGGAGTGGCAATGCATGAACAAAGCACGTTTGCTCATGACGGCTGCGACCGAAGATGGCTCATGGCGCTTCTCCGCAATTCCGCATGCAAAACGGAATTGCAAGCTATGCCAAAGGCTTAGCTGAAATGCGAAGGGAGCTCGTCTTCCTCCGCACGCATGGATGCATCGTCATTCGGCGCCCGCATGAAATTGTCCGCCTCGAACAAGAGGCTGCGACACTCAGGCGCGCGTGGATTGGCCCACCGTCCGAAACCGAGCGCTAGGCGCTCATCGCCCGGCAGAGGGAACCTCCCCTGCCGGCTTTTTTTATGCAAAAAAAACGGGCGCATCCTGGTTGGGATGCGCCTTTTCCTGAAGGCCTATTCGACGGTGACGGTCGTCGTCCGATAGCCGTCATGCTGGGCCTCGCTGCTCGAAACCCTGCGATAGGGCCCGTACTCGATGCGTGTCGGCTCGCCGTCCGAACCGGGACGCACCGTCACGCTCGGGCGGACCGTCTGGTTGGACGGAGCGGCCGGCGACACGGGAGCGGCGGCCGGTGCGGGAACGGGCGTCGGGACGAGACTGGCCGGCTGCGGATCGTCGTAATAATGGCGATGCCTCCGGAGTAGCCAGGCGATCCCGAGCGCGATCGCAACGACGATAAACAGCAACCCGAGGATCAGCGCGATGAACACGACGAGTCGAAACAAATCCCACGCGAGCTCGTCGAAAAACCACCATGCCGGATACGAACCATTCGAAGATGCGGCCTGACTGATGACGCGCCCGTTGAAGGTCAGCTGCGGAGGCGGCGTCTCGCTCGTTGTATGATCGGCGGCGCCCGCCACGGAAGCCAAACGGTTCCCGCAGCTCTCCTTATAGACCGGATCGCCCTTCTCGTCCGCGAGGACGAGCGTTCCGGCCGGAATCGTCTCAAGGACGAACCGATGGGCGTCCTCATGCCAGTTGAGCATGGTCGTCGTATGCGCGAGCGCCACGGGTCTCAGTCCCCGCGCCGCCATTTCGGTTACGGTGAGCGGCTTCTTGAGCAAGGGGTATTTCTGTAGGTCGATGCCGTCCGGCATCGCCTCGTACTGACCCATCGCCATGACGCTTACCGCGCAGAACAGCAGCAGGACTGCGGTCGTTCTCATATCGCTCTCTCCTTCGTTCCCTATGCGGTGAACTGGCTATATTATACTATATATTTATTATTTGTCAATATAAGCCCATTCGCGCACAAAAAAACCGCCATCCTCGGGGAAGGCAGTCTTTATGGGGGCTGCAACCCCTTCCTATTCGATCCCGTCGTATTCGCGGACCGTGAGCTGGGAATCGATCTGCCGCATCGTCTCGAGGGCGACGGCGACCACGATGAGGAGCGCGGTGCCGCTGATCGTGACGACCGCGATGCCCGTGAGCGCCTGAACGATGAGCGGGAGGACGGCGATGATGCCGAGGAAGGCGGCGCCGAAGAGCGTGATGCGGTTCACGATGCTGCCGAAAAACTTTTCGGTGCTCTCACCGGGACGGATGCCGGGCACGAATCCCCCGCTCCGCTGGAGGTTCTTCGCGACCTCCTCGGGGTTGAACGTGATCGCGGTATAGAAATAGGTGAAGGCGAACACGAGCAGGAAGTAAACGACGCCGTAATAGAGGTGGTTGTTCACGAACGCCTGCGCGAAGCCGTTCACCTTGAGCGCCCAGGTCGTCGAGAAGATCGTGAGCAGCTGCGCCAGGAACTGAGGCAGCAGAAGGACCGAGATCGCGAAAATGAGCGGGATCATGCCCGCCTGGTTCACCTTGAGCGGCAGGTAGCTCTGCGCCCCGCCGAACATCTTGTTGCCGCGCACGCGGCGCGCGTAGGCGACCGGGATCTTGCGCTCCCCTTCGTTCAGATAGACGATGCCCGCGATGAGCAGCAAACCAACGATGATAAAGCCGGCATAAGCCGTGAGCTGCGACGGCGTATAGGCGACGAGTGCCGTGCCGACCGCCGACGGCAGGCGGCTGATGATGCCCGCCATGATGATGAGCGAGATGCCGTTGCCGATCTTCTGCTCGGTGATGAGCTCGCCGAGCCATAGGGCGATCATCGATCCGCAGGTGATCACGATGATGTTCGTCGCCAGGTGGAACGGGTCGGGCCGCGGGATGACGTTCTGCGAGATGAGGAGCGTGAGGAAGCCATAGGCCTGGACCATCGCGAGCGGCACCGTGAGGAGCCGCGCGTACTGGTTGAACTTGGCCTGACCGCGGGCGCCGTCCTCGTAATACATCTCCTTCATGCTCGGAAAGATGATCGTCATGAGCTGCATGATGATCGTCGCCGTGATATAGGGACCGACGCCGAGCATCACGACCGAAAGCGTGACGAGGCCGCCGCCCGAGAAGAAGTTGAGGAAGCCGAGCAGCTGGTTGGAATTGAAATAGTTCTGCAGGGCCGCGGCGTTGATGCCCGGGATCGGGATCGCGGCGAGCACGCGGAAGGCGACGAGAAGCACGGCCACGATCAGGACCTTCTTGCGGAGTTCGGGCACCCTGAATATCTGAAGGAATCGTTCCATAAGTGGCGGCTAGGTGACGCTGCCTCCGGCCTTTTGGATCTTCGCCTTGGCGCTTTCCGAAACCTTGAGCCCGGCGACGGCGATCGGGAACGCGATATCGCCGGTGCCGAGCACCTTCACGATGCCGCGGAAGTTCTTATGCAGCAGGCCCGCCTCGCGCAGAAGCTCGTGGTTCACCGCAAGGGGCGCCGGGCCCTTCGCGCGCGACTGCAGCCGTGCGGCAAGCAGGTTCAGGTTCAACACGTGCTCGTTGATGTCCTTCTGCTTGTTACGGAAGCCGCGCATCTTCGGCAGGCGGATGATGAGGTCGCGCTCCGCGGGGCGGATGCGGTGGCCCGAGCGGGACTTCTGTCCCTTCACGCCGCGGCCCGAATAGCTGCCGCGCTTGCCGCTGCGGCCGATGCGCTGGGTCTTCTTCTGGATTGAGGGAAGCTGATGGACGTGCATGGTGGTGTTAGGCTTTGAGCTTGCGGAGCGCCTCGAGCGTGGCCATCGCGTTCGTGAGCTTGTTCGGCGTGCGGCCGAGGATCTTCGCCGTGGCGTCCTTCACGCCCGCGAAGGCGAGAACGAAGCGGACGCTGCCGCCGGCGCGCAGGCCGTGGCCCTTGCTCGCAGGCTTGAGGAGCACCTTGGCGGCGCTGTATTTCGCAAGGACCTCGTGGGCGATCGTGCGCTGGTCCTTGAGGCTGATCGTGAGCATGTTCTTCCTGGCCTCGGTCTTCGCCTTGGCGACGGCCTGCTGGACGTCGAGGCCCTTCGCGACGCCGATGCCGACGCGGCCCTTCTCGTCGCCGAGGACGAGGGTCGCGCGGAACCTGAAGCGCTTGCCGCCGGCAACGACGCGCGTCACGCGCCGCATGTCGAGCACGCGCTCGCGGAATTCGCTCTTGACCGGCACGGCGCTATCGCGCCGCCTCTGGAATGTGGGTGCTGGCATGGTGTTAGATGGTAAGTCCCGCTTTCTTCGCGCCTTCGGCGAACTGTTTCACCCGACCGTGAAACTTGTACGATCCGCGGTCGAAGACCGCCTTCGTGATCCCCTTCTCGGTAGCCTTGCGGCCGAGCACCTCGCCCACCGTGAACGCCTCGTCGGCCTTCTTCGCTTTGGCCTTGGCCTTCGCCGCTGCGGCTGCCGATTTCGCGGCCGCGCCGGCGGTCTTCGCCGCCGAGCTCGAAACCGAGACGATCGTGACGCCCTTCATGTCGTCGATCAGCTGCGCATAAAAATGGCGGTTGCTGCGGAACACCGCGAGGCGGGGCCGTTCGGCCGTCCCCTCGATGGCTGCGCGGGTGCGCGCGCCGCGGCGGATCCTCTTTTCGTTGAGCTTCTTCCTTGGGTTCATGATGGTGATGTTACGACGCCGTCGCTCCGGCTTTCTTGCCGACCTTGCGGCGGATCACTTCGCCCTGATAATGGATGCCCTTGCCCTTGTACGGTTCGGGCTTCTTGAGCGCCCGGATCTCGGCCGCAGCCTGCCCGACCGCTTCCTTGCTGATGCCCGTGATCTTGATCGTGTTCTTCTCGAGCGTGATCTCGACGCCCGCGGGAACCGGCAGCTTGACCGGCTGGGCATAGCCGAGATACAGGACGAGCGTCTTGCCTTCCATCACGGCGCGGTAGCCGACGCCCTCGATCTCGAGGACCTTCGTGAACCCGTCGGTCACGCCGGCGATCGCGTTCTTCGCAAGCGCATAGAACGTCCCCGCCATGGCGGTCGAGCCGTTGCCCTTCGCCGTCACATTCGCGTTCGTCCCTTCGACGGCGATGTCGACGTTGTGCGGGATCCTGACCGTGAGCGCGCCCTTCGGGCCCTTCACGGCAAGAACGTCGCCGTCCTTCGTGACGGTCGCTCCCTGCGCGATGATGATGGGTTTCTTGATGAGGCGGGACATGTTACCAGATTTCAAAAAGATATTCGCCGCCGATTTTCGCCTTGAGCGCCTGCTTGTCCGACATGATGCCCTTCGAGGTCGAGAAGACGCCGATGCCGTGGCCCTGCTTCACCCGGCGGATGCTGCGGTAGTCGGCATAGAAATGGCGGCTCGGCTTGCTCACGATCTTGAAATCGTTCAGGGCCTTGTCCTTCGCCGGAAGCTTCACGGCGATCACGGTGCGGCGGCCGACGGTCTCTTTTTCGGCGCTCTTCACATAGCCGCCGTCCGTCAGCACCTTGAGCACCGCGAAGTCCATTTTCGAGTACGGAAACGTCACCCGGTCTTTGCGGGCCCGCACGGCATTTTTGAGTTCTGAAAGGATGTTGTAATACATGCTCGTGGTGATCGGGATTACCAGGACGCCTTTTTCACGCCCGGGATCTGCTGGTTGGTCGCCATCTCGCGGAAGCAGATGCGGCACAGGCCGAAATCGCGCATATAGCCGCGCTTGCGGCCGCAGCGGAAACAGCGGCGCACGGCGCGGGTCGAGTACTTCGGGCGCTTTTTCGATCGCGCGATGACGGATGCTTTTGCCATGTTATTTCCTCTTCTTCGGCGCCGCCCCCTTCTTCATCGGGACGCCGAACTTCGCGAACGCGGCGACCGCCGCATCGTGGTTCTTCTTCTTGGGAACGATGCTCACGCCGATCGAGAACGAAACGGGCGACTGTTCGGGCGTGATTTCGGGGAACACCTGATGCTCTCTGATGCCGACGTTCAGCGTGCCGCCCTGGTCGATGGCGGATTGGTTCAGGCCGTTAAAGTCGCGCACACGGGGCAATACTATTGTAATCAGACGCTCGAAAAAATCAACCATTTTGTCGCGGCGAAGGGTCGTCCGCAGGCCGACGATCTGGCCTTCGCGGAGCTTGAAGCCCGCGATGGACTTCTTCGCGCGGCGGAGCTGCGGCTTCTGGCCGGCGATGTCGGCGAGGTCGCGCTCGACCTGGACGAGCGTCTTGTCCTCGAAGTTCGGCGTCTGGCCGAGACGGCCGACACCCGCGTCGATCACGATCTTCTCGAGGAAGGCCCTGATCTCCTTGCGCTGGTTCTGTTGTTCGGTGTTCGTAGCCATGGTGGTTAGATGGTCGCCTTGCATTTCTTGCAGAAACGGACCTTGGTCCCCTTCCCCTCGATGCGATAGCCGATCCGGGTCGGCTGCTTGCAGCTCGCGCAGACGAGCTGCACCTTCGAGACGGGCATCGGGCGGGCGACGTTGACGATCTGGCCGGTTTCTCCCTGGCGGCGGGGGCGCGAACGCTTCTTGAAGAGGTTCAGCCCCTCGACGACGATCCTGTCCTCGATCGGGTATGCCAAAAGCACGGTCCCGGTCTTGCCCCGGTCCTTTCCCGACATGATCTTCACATGATCGCCCTTCTTAATCTTCATGGTTTTGATATTCGTACATTCGTAAAAATTCGTTCGTTCGCGAACATTAGACGATTTCCTCGGCCATCGTCATGAGCTTCTCATAGCCCTTCTCCTTGAGCTCGCGAGGCAGGGGGCCGAAGATGCGGGTTGCGACCGGCTCTTTTTTCGCGTCGATGAGGACGACGGCGTTCTCGTCGAAGCGGACGTACGATCCGTCCTTGCGGCGCATCGCGTTCCTCGTGCGGACGACGAGCACCTTCACGACGTCCTTCTTCTTGACGCTCTTGCGGGGCTCAGCCGACTGCACCGAGGCGACCACGATGTCGCCGATGTTCGCATAGCGGTGGCGGGTGCCGCCGAGGATGCGGAAGCACCGCACGACTTTGGCGCCGCTGTTGTCCGCTACCTTGAGGATGGAACGTTCCTGGATCATGGCTCGTTATTTCGTGACCTTGCCGACGATGCGCCAGCGCTTGTCCTTCGATATGGGGCGCGTCTCTTCGATCACGACCTTGTCGCCGGCCTTATACTCGTTGTTCTCGTCATGCGCCTTGAACTTCGCCGTGACGCGGTAATAGGTCACGTACTTCGGGTGCTTCTTGAGGCGCTCGACGGCAACGACGCGCGTCTTCTGCATGCGGTCAGAGACGACGGTGCCGGTAAGCTTGCGGTGCCTGGGTTGGGATTGGATTGGGGTTGCCTTCTGCATGGTCGTGGTTATGCCTTGGCTTTCAAAAACGTCTTTACGCGCGCGATCTTCTTCTTGAGCTCGCGGAGTTCCGCTACATTCTTCACTTTTCCGGCCGCAAGGTCAAACCGGAGCACGCGCAGCTTCTCTTTGCTCTCGCGCTCGAGGTTCGTGAGGTCGGCGGCCGAGCGGTTTTTGAGGTCCTGGATGTCTTTCTTCTTCATGGCTCGTGGTTAATGGGTGCCCATCTTCTCGATGATGCGACTCTTTACCGGAAGCTTGTAGGACGCGTGACGCAGGGCTTCTTTGGCTTTCCCGGCCTCGACGCCGTCGATTTCGAAAAGGATCCGTCCCGGCTTCACCGGGAATACGAAATGGTCAACCGATCCCTTGCCGCCGCCGAGCGTCTTTTCAGGCGCCTGGAGCGTGATCGGCTTGTCGGGGAAGATCCGGATCCAGAGGCGCCCTTCGCGCTTGAGGAAGTTCGTGATCGTCTTGCGGGCGGCCTCGATCTGGCGCGAGTTGACCCACGCCGCCTCGAGCGACTTCAAGCCGAACTGGCCGTAGCTCAGCTCGAGCCCGCGCGTCTCAACGGTGCGCTTCTTCGAGCGCCCCTTCTGCCATTTGCGATGTTTTACTTTTTTAGGAAGCAGCATGGTCGTGATGTCTTATTGGCGGGGTGCGGTGCGCGGCGCCTTATCGTCGCGGCCATAGGGCGGACGGGGTCCCCGCATGTCGCGGCGGCCGGCGAAGCGGCTGTCTTCGCGCTCCTGGGCGGCGCGGTCCTTGGCGAAAATCTCTCCTTTATAGACCCACACGCGGATGCCGATCGTGCCATAGCTCGTCTTCGCGGTCACGCGGCCATAGTCGATGTCGGCGCGGAGCGTCTGCAGCGGGAGCGAGCCCCGCGACAGCCATTCGCGGCGCGCGATCTCCTTGCCGTCGAGGCGGCCCGACAGGAACACCTTCACGCCCTTCACGTCCTTGTTCTGCTGCACCTGCTCCACGTATTTCTTCATCGTGCGGCGGAACGGCATGCGGCGCTCAAGGTCCCATGCGATCTGCTGGGCGACATAGCGGGCCGAAACTTCGGAACGCTTGAGTTCCTCGACGTTGAGGCTGAGCGCAACCTTGTTGCGGTTGCCGCGGACCTTCTGCAGCGCCGTGACGACGGCCTTCTGCAGGTCCTCCATCCCCTTGCCACCACGGCCGATCACGAGGCCCGGACGGGCCGCCTTGATATAGACGCGAAGGTTGCCCTGCGTGCGCTCGATCTGGACCTCGGAAATGCCGGCCTGGGCGATCTTCTGGTCGATCGTCGCGCGGATGGCCTCGTCCTCTTCCAGGAACTGCTTGTAGCCGGCCTTAAGGAACCAGCGAACCGGCCAGTCCTTCGTCACCCCGAGGCGGTATGAATTTGGATTGATCTTCTGTCCCATGGCGTGTTAGATATTGCCCGACTTGCGGCGCGTGAACGTGCGCTTCCAGAATCCGGGCTTCTGCGGCCTCGAGTCCTTCTCGGTGCCGGTATCGGGCGTGTGCTTGTCCTTGATCTTCTTCGTGTCGGTCACGGGCGGCAGCTTCGTCTTCTTCGGCGCCACGATCGTGAACTTCGGCTTGAGCGCCTCATTCACGCCGAGCGTGATCGTCACGTGGCTCATCTTCTTCTCGATCGGCGATGCCGAACCGCGGGCGCGGGGCAGGATGCGCTTCAGCATCGGCCCGCCATCGACGCGGACGTTCTGTACGAAAAGATGGTCGGCATTGAGCTTCTTGTTGGTTTTAGCATTCGCGACGGCCGAGCGCAAGAGCTTCAGGAGCGCTTTTGCGGGCCGGCGGCGCTGGGTGATGAGCTGCGCCTCGGCCTCGTTCACCGGCATGCCCTTCACGAGGTCGCCAACGCTGCGCACCTTGCGGGGTGCCATGCGGAGATAGCGGAGGGTTGCGGTTTGCTGTTCCATGGTTCGTTATTTCTTGGCTGCCTGCGATGCGGCCTTTCCGGCCTCGGCGGCCTTGAGCTCGAGCTCTTTCTGCATCTTGCCGCCGTGACGGGTGAACTTGCGCGTGGGCGAGAACTCGCCGAGGCGATGCCCCACCATCTCTTCGGTCACGCGGACCTCGATGAAGGCCCGGCCGTTGTGCACGCCGAACACGTGGCCCACCATTTCGGGGGCGATCTCCGAGGCGCGCGACCAGGTCTTGATGACCGTACCGCTTCCCGCCTTGGCGGCGGCCACCTTCTTCAGCAGCTTCGGATCGACGAACGGTCCTTTTTTGAGGCTTCGGCTCATGGTTTCGTTATATGGATAGGTTAGTTCGTTCCGCGGGCGTTCTTGCGGCGCTTCACGATGAATTTGCTCGACTTCTTCTTCGGGTTGCGGGTCTTGTGGCCGCCGGTCACCTTGCCCCACATCGTCTTCGGCTTGCGGGTGCCGCGAGGCTGCGCGCCTTCGCCGCCGCCGTACGGATGGTCAACCGGGTTCATGGCACTGCCGCGGACCGTCGGACGGATGCCGAGCCAGCGCGAGCGTCCCGCCTTGCCGATCGAGATGAGGCTCCATTCGGCGTTCGAGACCTGGCCGAGCGAGGCGAGGCACGTCCACTGGACGCGGCGCACTTCGCCGGAGTTGAGCTTGAGGTCGGTATAGCCGTCGGCGTTCGCAAGAACTTCGGCATAGGAACCCGCCGAACGCGCGAGCTGTCCGCCGCGGCCCGGCGTCATCTCGACGTTATAGACCTGATAGCCGACCGGGATGTTCTTGAGGCTCATGCGGTTGCCCGGCTTGAAGGGCGTCGTTTCGGCGACCGCGATCTCGGTGCCGACCGCGAGGCCTTCGGGAGCGAGGATGTAGCTGCGGCTGCCGTCGGCATTCTTCACGCGCGCGATGAACGCCGTGCGATACGGGTCATATTCGATCGTCTCGACAAGCTGCTTCGCGTTCATGACGTTCTGCCTGAAATCAACCATGCGGTACAGCTTCTTGTTGCCGCCGCCCTGGTGTCGCGTCGTGATGCGGCCTTGCGAGTTGCGGCCGGCGCGCGACTTGAGGCGCTTGAGGAGCGGCTTGTACGGGCGTGCGCCTTTCGTAAGCACGCTGTAGTCGGTCCCGGTCATGTTGCGCCGCGAGGCGCTTGTGGGCTTGTAGGTCTTCATGGCTCGTTATACGAGGTCGATTTTCTGGCCTTCCTTCAAGGTCACGATCGCCTTGCGATAGCCTTCCTGGACGCCGCGGCGGTTCATGTAGCGCTTGCTCTTCGCCGGGCGGTTCACGACGTTAACGTCGGTGACGTCCACCTTATAAATGTCCCGGATCGCCTTCTTGATTTCGGGCTTCGAGGCTTTCTCGCGCACGAGGAACACGTATTTGCGGTCGGCACCCATGAGGGCCGCCTTCTCGGTGATCCACGGCTTCTTGATGATGAATTGGTCGGTCATGGCTCGTTATTAGTAGTGCTTTTCGATGGTGGCGACCGACGACTTCTCGATAAAGAGGTTCTTATGATTCAAAACATCGAACACGTTGAGGGACATCGCGTCGATGGCCTTCGCCTTCTGCAGGTTGGACGAGGCGCGGAAGAGGTTCTTGTTGTCCTTGCTCGAAACGAGGAGCACGTCATAGCGCTTCGCGCGCTTCTGCATCGCGAGCGCCGTGCCGAGCGACGAGGCGAGCACCTTGGTCTTCGGAGCCTCGATCGCGAACGAGTCGAACACCTTGAGCTCGCCGTCCTTCGCCTTGCGCGAAAGCGCGACGAACAGCGCGAGGCGCTTCATCTTCTTGTTGACCTTCTGCGAATAGTCCTTGTCGTTGCGCGGACCGTGGGCCTTGCCGCCATGGACCCAGATCGGCGACCGGGTGGAGCCGTGGCGCGCGCGGCCGGTCCCCTTCTGACGCCAAGGCTTTTTGCCGCCGCCGCTCACCTCGCTGCGGTCGCGCACGTGCGCCCACGGACGCCGGGCATTCGCAGCCTGGGCGTCGAGCACCTGCTTCACGAGCGTCGAGTTCCAACGCGCGCCGAAGACGGCCTCGGGCAGATCAACCGTGCCAACCACTTCGTTTTTCAGATTGTAGACGTCGGTCTTCATGGTCGTTATTTGTCGGACTTCGCCGGCCTGCCGGTCGCGATTTCCAAAAAGCCGCCGCGGGCGCCCGGCACCGCGCCGCGGAGATAGAGCAGGTTCTTGTCCTTGTCGACGGCCGCGACGACCAGGTTCTTGATCGTCACGCGCTCGACGCCCATATGGCCGGCCATGCGGCGGCCCGGAACGACGCGCTGGAATGCGGTCGAGCCGATGGAGCCCGGCGCGCGATGGCGGTTCTTCTGACCGTGGGTCTTGGGACCGCCGCCGAAGCCGTGACGCTTGACGACGCCCTGGAAGCCGCGGCCCTTCGTGAGACCCGAGACGCGGACCTTGTCGCCCTCTTTGAACGACTCGACGGTGACGTCGGCGCCGACTTCGAGCGCGGCCATGTCGACCGGCTGGATCGCGCGGTTGCGAAATTCGCGCTTGGTCTTGCCCATCGCCACCTGGACGGCCTCATAGCCGTCCCGCTCGTTCGTGCGGAGCATGGCAACCTTGTTCGGTTCGGCCTTGACGACCGTAACCGGGACGACTTTGCCGTCCTTCCACATCTGCGTCATATTGAGTTTTTTGCCTAAGATGAAGGCCATAGTCTTGATCGTTCCCCCTGCCCGAGGGAAATCCAGAAATTGAAATTTGATAAAAATACCGGGGCTCGATCCCCGGTGCGTCACGCGAAAAACCCTCCAAGAACGGCCCTTTCAGGAAGAGCCAGGTTCATAAGAAAACGATGCCGCTTTCTTGATGAGGATTGTTCGCATAAAGCTCCGAGGAAACCTTAGGGACGAGTATAGCAGAACGGGGCGAAGTGTCAACCGTGAGGCGCGGCTACGGGATGAGCGGCCGGAGGGCGGCGGCGTCGAGCGCATAGGCGCGCACGAAGGAATCGTCCACATGGGCATAGAGGGTGCCTTCGCCCTTCCTGCCGGGAACGAACTGGCTCGCGAACGTGATGGTGCGGGCCTCGCTGTCGCGGATCAGGGGCTGTTCGGACACCCATTCGATGCCGCCGTTCTCATAGTCATAGACGAAGAGCCCGACCGAAAACAGGCCGTGATGGATGCGGTCGTGCTTGCGCGTGTCGGCCTCGCGCCCGTTCATCACGCCGAGCAGCTTGCCCGCGCCCACGTCGATGAAGTCCCTCGGCAGCAGCGGTCCCGGCGACGCGTGGCCGGCGATCCACGGGATGCCGTGTTCGGCAGGATGGAAGACCACGTCGCCGAACTCCCACGGCTCCCCCATCTCGAGCGCGACCGCCGACCGCACGACCGAATAGGTCATGCCGTCGATCGTGTTGCTCGATTCGACGAGGTTGAACCGGTATCCCTCCTTGTTGAGCGGCGCGATCGAGACCTCCTTCGCGCCGTCCTGGCCGCTGTCGGTGAGGACGGGCAGCGTCATCGTGAGCGACATGAGGTCTCTGCCAACCGCGTGTCCCAGATGGACCCGCGTGTGCGCGTGGTTCGTGAGCGCGCCGTGGAAGATCGGCATCGTGAAATAGAGATGCATGAGGCCGGCTGCATCGTCGATCCAGATGTCGGGATCCTCGAGGCCGAGAAAGTCGTCGCCGCGACCCGTGAGGGACGCGATCATCTCCTTTTCGTGCCTGATCGGCAGGCGCTCGCCGATCGCGAAACGCCCCGCAGGGTCGAGCGCGATCCCGCGGAGCTCGCTGTGATCAAGCGCGCCGCCATCGACGAGGTCGCCCTCGCGGCTCGTGATGCAGCGCGCCACGCCGCGCTCGAACCGCGCGGTCGGATCAAGCGTGATCGCCATCACGTGCTTAAACCGCTCGTCGGTCTCGATCACGCGGCCGGGGAGTTCGCGGTAAGGCTCATGTTGCATTTTTTTAGTATATCAAAGCAGCCCTAAGACTGTATTCTTCAACTATTGACAATTATTATATCAATTGCTAAAATGTTGTCAGTTCATAAGGAGCTGACAATGGAAAAGAAGCGTCGACTGCGACTGATCGGAATGTTGATCGACCTTTACACCCTTCTAGCCCTGGTTGGAATGTGCTTCCTTTTTCGGGCACACTGGCCGGTCGCCCTCGCCTCCATTATTATGGCGATGTCATGCGCGATAAAGATTGGCGGCAAGGTCGGCGTGGGCGTTGGCTACGGCACCCTTATGTTTGCGGGGTGCATGGGAATGTGTTTCTGCCCTTTCTGGCCCGACGCCGCGAAGGCTGTCGCTCTTGTAGGAGGAATTCCTGCACTGATCTACGCCTGCTGCGGACTATGGATGAGCGCGACAACCAGGGAAATCAGCCTGATCGAACTCATCCAAATCAGAAAAAATTGGTAAAAATCATGCGGCGCGCCGAGCAAATGGTGCGCCGCTTTTCTTATCAGAAAAAATCACCGCCTTCGTGGGGATTTCCATTGCGTAATTTTCATGAAATTCAGCATAGCAAAAACAGCCCTTGTGGGCTGTTTTTGCAAACCGAGGTTCGGTTAGGAAATCTCAGCTTACAACGATCCAATTTAATCCTCCCCGTACCGATGTCAATCTCCATTAAGGGAAGATTAAATTTATAAACGAGATAAATAAATTCCCCCTCGCGGGGGAATTTATTTACACCATTTTGATTTCAATATCTACGCCGGCGGGAAGATTCAGGTTTGAGAGGGACTCGATGATCTTCGCGCTCGGGTTCACGATCTCAACCAGCCGCTTATGTACCCGAAGCTCGAACTGCTCGCGGGAGTCCTTGTGGACGAACGTCGAGCGGTTCACGGTGTAGCGCTTGATCTCGGTCGGAAGCGGGATCGGTCCCACGACTTTCGCGTCATTCCGCTCCGCCGACTCGATGATCTGCCGCGCGGAGTTGTCGATCAGCTTGTGATCGTACGACTTGATGCGCAGGCGGATCTTCTGGGGTACTTCGGTCTTGGCCATGGGTGCTCAAAGTATACTACTTGCTGATCTTCGTGACAACGCCCGCGCCGACGGTGTGACCGCCTTCGCGGATGGCGAAGCGCATCTTCTCTTCGAGGGCGACCGGGGTGATCAGTTTGACGTTGATCTTCACGGTGTCGCCCGGCATGACCATTTCCATGCCTTCGGGAAGCGCGACCTCACCCGTCACGTCGGTCGTGCGGATGTAGAACTGCGGCTTGTAGCCCTTGAAGAACGGCGAGTGGCGGCCGCCTTCCTCTTTCGAGAGCACGTAGATCTCGGCTTCGAATTCGGAATGCGGGGTCACGGAGCCGGGCTTCGCGATCACCTGGCCGCGCTCGACGTCCTCTTTCTTGAGGCCGCGGAGCAGCGCGCCGATGTTGTCGCCGGCCTGGCCGTCGTCGAGCAGCTTGTTGAACATCTCGATGCCCGTGATGACGGTCTTCTGCGTGGGACGGAGACCGACGATCTCGACTTCGTCGTTCACCTTCACCTTGCCGCGTTCGACGCGGCCGGTGACGACCGTGCCGCGGCCTTCGATCGAGAAGATGTCCTCGATCGGCATGAGGAACGGCTTGTCGAGGTCGCGGACCGGGTCCGGGAAATAGGTGTCCATCGCCGCCACGAGGTCGACGATCGGCTTCGCGTCGGCGGAGTCGGCCGAATCGGCATTCAGGGCCTTGAGGGCCGAACCGCGGATGACCGGGGCGTTGTCGCCGTCGAACTGGTACTTCTTAAGGAGCTCGCGGACTTCGGACTCGACGAGATCGACGAGTTCCGGATCGTCCACCATGTCAACCTTGTTGAGGAAGACGATGATGCGCGGCACGCCGACCTGGTGGGCCAGGAGGATGTGTTCGCGCGTCTGCGGCATCGGACCGTCCGTCGCCGCGACGACGAGCACCGCGCCGTCCATCTGGGCGGCACCCGTGATCATGTTCTTGATGTAGTCGGCGTGACCCGGCGCGTCGATGTGCGCGTAGTGGCGCTTCTCGGACTCGTATTCCGAGTGGTGAAGGGCGATCGTGATGCCACGCGCCTTCTCTTCGGGGGCGTTGTCGATCTGGTCGACGGCCTCCTCCTTCTTCGCGAGACCCTTCTTGAAGAGCACGTGCGTGATGGCCGCGGTGAGGGTCGTCTTACCGTGGTCGACGTGTCCGATCGTGCCGACGTTGAGGTGCGGCTTCGAGCGGGAGAACTTTTCTTTTTCCGCCATGGGTTTGTTGGATTAAAATTTTATTTTCCGCCTATCCCGACGCTTGCCGACCGAGGTCGGGGCGCCGGCCATTCTTGTTCCCCCTTCTCGAACAAAAACAGCTTCAGAGAGCTGTGAAAACCTAAACCAATCGACCGGTTTAGAGAAAGGGTTTACCTGGCTATCATAGGGCACATCGGCCGAACCTGTCAACCCCTTAAAGGTAGACCCGGTCGACGTAGCACCACGTGAACTCCTCGCCGGGCGATACGGATTTCATGACCGGATGGCCGGTCGCCTTGAAATGGGCCGTCGCGTGCCGGTTCTTCGAGCTGTCGCAGCAGCCGACGTGGCCACAGGTGAGGCACATGCGCAGGTTGACCCAGCTATCGCCGGTCTTTACGCAGTCCTCGCAGACGGTGATGTCTTTCGGATGGACGTCGCGGATCTGGTCGAGATGCGTGCAGGCGGAAGCCTTGTTCACGATCGGATCATTAAAAACGATTTAATCTTCGCCGAGGTCGGCCTTGATCTCGCGGAACTGGTTCTCAAGCTCGCCGAGGCGCTTCTTGCTCGTCTTGATGAGCTCGGACGCGAGCTTCACTTTCTCGAGGGCCTGCTCGACGTCGAGCTCCTCCTGCGAATCGAACCACTCAAGGATCCCGGCGATCTCTTTGAGCTTCTTCTTGAAGTCCTGCGTGCCGCTTTCGGATGCGGCCGCCTCGTTGCGCTCCTTCGGGTTTTTCGAAGCCTTGGGGCTCATGGGTGATTCGAACAATGATTGCATGGGTTCATGGAAAACGTCCTACCACTATATCCCTTTTACCGGCCGCTTTCCATCCCGCCGCCCGGCTCGACGCGCGAGCGCACGACGCCGTCCCTGAGCTCGGTCTCGAGCCGGTCGCCGGGCGCGACGTCGCCTGCGCTCCGCACGATGCGGCCGTCGCGGCGCATGATGGAATAGCCGAACGCAAGCTGGCGGCGCGGGTCGTGGATGCGCACGAAGCGCTCGGCGTAGTCGATCACATCCTTGCCGTGGGCGATCCCCTGCTCCACCTGGTTCGTCATCGAGTCGCGCGCGAACATGAGGTCGTTGCGGACGCGGCGGAACTCCTGCTCGATGCGGCCGAGCAGGTACGGGACCTGCTGCAGCTTCGCGAACGCCTCTTCCCACGTGCGGCCGAGCGCGTGCGCGGCGGCGGTGGGCGTCGAGGTCATGAGGTCGGCGGCGAGGGCGACGAGCGGGACGTCCTGGTCGTGCCCGATGCCCGCGATCACCGGGACCGGGAAGGACCCAATCGCGCGGACGAGCGCCTCGTTGTTGAACGCCTGGAGCGACTCGAGCGAGCCGCCGCCGCGGATCACGACGAGCACGTCGATCATCCCCTCCTCCGCCTCGCGGCGCATGCGCGCGACCGCCTTCATGAGCGGCGCGGCGGCCTGCTGCCCCTCGACGCGCGAGTCGAGCACGCTGATCACGAAACCGAATTTGCCGAGGTTGTTCTGAAAGTCGTGGATGACGGCGCCCTTCATCGAGGTGATGACGCCGATGCGGCGCGGATAGTCCGGCAGCGGCCGCTTGCGTTCGGGCGCGAACACGCCCTCGGCCTCGAGCCTCTTCTTCAGCGCGTCATAGGCCTTCTTGAGCGCGCCCTCGCCGACGAGCTCCACCGTGTCGGCGACGAACGACAGCCGGCCGCTCGGGGCGTAGACGTTCGGGTGGCCCGACAGGATGAGCTCCATGCCGACCTCGATCGCCACGCCGCAGAGCTCGTAATTGCGGCTCCAGATGATGCAGTCAAGCACGCCCTTGTCCTCTTTATCCTTCACGGTGAAATAGACGTGGCCCGAGGCGGCGCGCTTCAGCTCGCAGACCTCGCCCGTCACGCGGACCGCCTGCGCCTTGAAGATCTCGTTCAGGAAGGCGATGAATTCGCCGACCGTAAAAAGCTTTTCCCTCACGTCGAGCATTCCGCCATTCTACCACGAACGGCGTTGCCCTATAATGAAGGCATGCCTCCCGAACGCGATCCCCGGACCCCGACGCGGCCGGAGCCGCCGCCCCCGCTCCCCCATCCGTCGCGCGCGGCCGGGTTCGTCTTAAGATATGCGCCGGTCGCGACCCTCGCCGTGTCGCTGCTCTATGCCGTCGCGCTCCTCATCGGGAACGCGGGCGTGATCGCGTTTTTCTCGGTCGTCCTTTCGGTCCTCCTCGCCGTCCTCATGGGGCTCATTGCCCTCATGGCCGGCGCGGTCGTGCTCCGGTCCCTGTTCGCCGTCGCGGCGGAACTCTCGCTCCTCATCTTCATCACCCAGGCCTATTGCATGTCGCCCGGACGGACGGCGGCGAGCCAGACCGCGATGAGCACGCTCTTCACCGTCGGCGTGATCTATGTCGTCGTCATCTTCGGGCGCGAGCTGTGGGAGGCGCTCAGGGCGACCTATGGGCGCGTGAGCGCGTCCCGGCGGTCGTTCCAGCGCGTGCTCACGGTCGCGGGGTTCGTCTTCTTCGTCGCCCTCTTCCTCTGGCAGCTTACGCTCGTCATGCAGCCGATCATCGGGGGCCTGTGCGTCTATCGGTGATTGACTTTTGGACGGCGCCGGGCGATAACAAAAGAAGCAAAGCCCCTTTGCACGTCACCGAGGAGGATGGCCGTGAGCGTCACGAAGGAACAGATGAAAGCCTGGCTTTCCCGGCTGAACAGAGCCGAAGAAGACAAGGTCAGGATCACGCATGAACACTACGCAGTGGTTCGGGAGATGAAGGCCGCAGGGTTGAACGTCGTTCTCGAAGTAAAGTTCAGTATCCTCGTGAAGACCGAGAATGAGGAATACACCGAATTGGCATGCCTGCTCGGCACCATCGATCGGGAAAACTATCTGAGGAACCTGCCCGCCATCAATACGAAACCGGTCTAAGCTTGCACGACGGCATCGGAGGTGATGAACGATGCAGGAACGACGGCCGCCCAATGCGTTATGGGCGGCCTTTTATTTTCAACAAGAAAAGCCGCCGAATCTCTTCGGCGGCCTGGCGCGTTCGGCCCTAACGACATGACACCAGATGAAGCTTCCGCGCGGAACCGGCGATCTTTTTCGCGGGGCTCCGGCGGGGCGGCTGCAGGATCATGATCGAGCGGACCAGGAGTTCCTCGTTCAGATGCACCTCGCATCCTTCCTCGACAAGGGCCTGCAGGGCCTGGGGGTTGCTGTTGAAAAAGTTGCGCAGCTCGACGAACAGGGCCTCGCGCAGCTTTTCGATCCTTTCGTTCGAATCCATGACTGCCTCCTCACCCAGGGTGGCGTACTGAGGTTCTTTATGCCACAAACGACATGAAAAGTCAAAGCCGCCGAACGATTGTCCGGCGGCCGATGATGCGGGCTCACCCGATTTTGAAATTGCCTCTTGCTATGTCGTCGAGTTCGCCGTCACCGAAGACGCCCGGCTTGACGCGGCCGCTTTCGTCGACGAGCGACCCACCGGGCTCCTT
>Ga0335069_10000659_pt1 | contig 56411 bp, 90 predicted proteins | sample Lox_Sample_11_FD_206714 | JGI IMG/M metagenome (GOLD analysis project Ga0335069, IMG submission 206714) | Soil microbial communities from Loxahatchee National Wildlife Refuge, Florida, United States - Lox_Sample_1.1 | ecosystem: Environmental > Terrestrial > Soil > Wetlands | place: USA... | reverse complement strand
TGATTAATGAACGAACAATTAGTGAGATGATTGAACGTCTCCAACAAGAAGATGAACTGACAATCCTTGAGCTTCTGGATATCACTAGTGAGGAACTAGCTCCGATGCTCATTGATCAGATTGAGGAACGGTATGACATTCTGCTGGAATACTTTGCTGAAGAAGATCAGGAAGATTAATGGGGTATAACAAGGACTGGTGGGCCGCTAACCGAGAGGATCAAAATGCTAAACAACGGGCCCGCTATCATAAGAACAAAGCAGCTTATCTAGAGCGACAAAAGATTTATTACCGTAAAAAGAAGTTCGGAATCACCCCCGAAAGCTTAAATGTGATGTTAGAAGATCAAGACCACAAGTGTGCTCTGTGCCTTAAAGAAATAAATGAGACTGCGGATATTGATCATTGTCATACTTCAGGTAAAGTGAGAGGACTTCTCTGTCGCCAATGTAACTTAGGCCTAGGAATGTTCTACGACAAGATTGAAACTTTTGAACGAATCATTGAGTATCTAAAAAGGAATAATGACGAAACACTTTAACACCGATCTCCAAGAGTATGTATTTCGTAGTCGCTACGCCAGATGGCTTCAGCAAGAGGGTCGTCGAGAAACGTGGGTCGAGACCGTTACCCGTTACTGTGACTTCTGGGCAGGCCGGTATGGGGACGTATTCCCATACCAAAGGGTCTTCGAGGGTATTTATAATCTTGACGTAGTTCCTAGCATGCGCGCACTAATGACGGCAGGACCTGCCTTGGAACGGGATAATATCGCAGGATATAACTGTTCCTATCTGCCCATTGACGATCAAGCAGCATTCTCAGAAGTTATGTTCGTATTAATGAACGGAACAGGAGTAGGATTCAGTGTCGAACGACAATACATCAACAAGCTACCGGAAATCCCGGACACGCTCCATAACTCGGATACTGTTATCGTTGTCGCAGATTCTAAACAGGGATGGGCTTCTGCTTTCCGGCAGTTGGTTTCCCTACTATATGCTGGTCAGGTGGCCAAGTGGGATACGTCTCGTGTACGACCTGCGGGGGCTCGACTTAAAACGTTTGGTGGACGAGCATCCGGACCTGCACCCCTTATTGACCTATTTAGCTTCACAGTCAATCTTTTTAGGAATGCAGTCGGACGAAAGCTAAACTCTCTGGAATGTCATGACCTTGTTTGCAAGATTGCTCAGATCGTGGTTGTTGGGGGTGTGCGTCGGAGTGCTCTTATTAGCCTGTCTAACCTCACAGACGAGCGTATGCGTAACGCCAAGAACGGCGCTTGGTGGGAGTCTAGTGGTCACCGTGCTCTGGCTAATAACAGCGTAGCCTACACGGAAAAGCCAGATATCGGTATCTTTATGAAGGAGTGGCACGCACTATATGAAAGTAAGTCCGGTGAGCGAGGCATTTTTAATCGCGTATCTGCAAAGCGCCAAGCAGGCTCTACAGGACGTAGAGAATTGGATTGGGAGTTTGGAACGAACCCTTGCGGTGAGATCATCCTACGACCCAATGGCTTCTGCAATCTTAGCGAGGTTATTGTACGAGCTGGAGATACAGTCGAGACTTTGTGCAGCAAAGTCGAACTCGCTACGATTCTCGGAACCTTTCAATCAACTCTCACCGACTTCCGATACCTCCGAAAAGCTTGGAGGGTAAATGCTGAAGAAGAGCGTCTCCTGGGTGTTAGCCTTACTGGCATCATGGACAATCCCATTCTTAACGGTAGCGTTAGTGATCACAGTGGGCGTCTGCTCGCTGATACATTGGAGCGTATGAAGAATCATGCGGTTGAAACCAACAAACAATGGGCAGCCACCTTGGGTATTCCTCAGAGTGCTGCTATCACTACCGTTAAGCCTTCTGGTACTGTCAGTCAGCTTGTTGATTCTGCTAGTGGCATCCATCCGCGTCATAATCCGTATTATATCAGAACTGTTCGTGCTGATGTTAAAGACCCTCTTGCTACTTTTCTAAAAGACCAAGGGGTTCCTTGTGAACCGGACGTTACTAACGCTTCGAACCTTGTGTTCAGTTTTCCTGTCCGTTCTCCTAGCGGCAGCCTTGTGCGGAGTGATCGGTCTGCCATTGAACAGCTTGACCATTACCTTCTTTTTAAGCGTCATTGGTGTGAACACAATCCTTCTATTACTGTGTACGTAAAAGAAAATGAATGGATGGATGTTGGCGCTTGGGTATATAAGCACTTGGATGATGTGGGTGGTGTATCATTCCTTCCGCACAGCGAGCACGTATATCAGCAAGCTCCTTACCAAGATATTTCCGAAGCGGACTATCAACAATTAGCCGCGAACTTCCCGTCGATCGATTGGAACATGTTCGATGGTTATGAGAAAGCTGAAGATACAACTAACGGAGCCCAAGAACTCTCATGCACCTCCGGTGCGTGTGAATGGCTCTAACGGAGACATGAAGCATGATTACTTGGCAACTGATTAAGGGTGCGAGTGTGGGTCTCGAATATTTTGACAATGAGACTCTGGGATTTGGAGTGAATGCTGATATCGGACTTCTTCGAGTTACTTGGTACAAAGATATCGAGATCGTGGATGAGGGAGACGAGGAACTGTAGAGAAAAAGGCCCCTTTCGGGGCCTTATTTATTTGGAACTAAACTTACCTTGGAGGGCTTGAACCCATGTTTGAAGTTGCTCTACTAGCGTTGGCGATTGCGTTGCTCCTGTTTGTGCTGAAGTTGTGGTGGGCAAAGTAATGGGTGTGTTGAACAATTTCTGTTCAGCCAACCGCCGGGTTGTGAGGCCCGGCTCCACTACTCCCCCTGCGTGATTCCACTTGGGGAACTCATTCGATGCACCCTGGTAATCTCCCGCATTGAGGAGCTTGAGAAGTGTAGAACTCTGAAAGTTACCGCTGCCAAGATTGAATACAAAATCCACAAGAGCATCAAACTGGTTCTGATTGAGAGGCGCTTTAACAACCGTATTGACCACATATTCTGCCCCTGATACGTCTTGTTGAAGCCACTCTTGGGCTTGCTGCAACGTGCAAGTCTCCCCAGGAGATACATTAGATGTATGTCCATATCCGATTGTCCAGACACCCACACTGTCTTGGTAGGCAGTAGTGCGGCATCCTTCAGAGGTCTCGATCAAGTTGAGACCGTTCTGACTCATCTTCATGTTGTTCATCGATTCACATTCCCTTTCATTGCAAAAATATCTTTCAGCGATTCCTTGGCCTGGACGTTTCCTTGAGCACCAGCCAGTTCGTCACGCTGGAAGTCCGTAAGTTTCTGGTTACGGAGATACTCAGTAATCGAGTTGGCCGCAGATACATCCCCACGGTGACTTGTCCAATCTTGCTTGAATCGCTCCCGGTCTGCATCGGTCACAGTGCCTTGAGCAAATTGGTGCTCAATCCGCTTAAGATCCTTCTCCCTAAGATTGCTATACCCCTGATCGATCGTTTTCTTGGCTTGATCAATGTCCCGTTTACGAGCTTCAGTAATCGGATGGAAAGCCAGATTACGCGTCATTTGTTCACCGGGAGTCCGAATAGCCTGCCCTTTCTCAGTGTTGGGGTTGATATACAACTTGTTACCATTACCCACATCCTTACTAAACAATTGATTTTCTTCGATGCCTTTGATAGAAGTTGGTGAGAAGTTGTACAGCATCTTCTTCATCGTCGTATCATCATGGTAGTATGCTGCCTCGTAGGCACTCTTCCCCATGTCCATCAGAGTACTGCTAGTCGGGAACAGTGTCGAAATCGGATTATCGGGGATGGTATCCGCGTTGCTGAATGATCCTTGCATATTGATACCAAACTGTGCAAACATTCCATAGTTAGCCCAATCAGGAAGATTACGAAGCAACACAGCCTTCAGAGTATCTGGTTTACCCAGCACATGATGAGTGATTTGTTGGTAGGCTTCATCTGCGTAGTTGAAACCAAGTAGACCTGACACGCCAGCAAATGCAATCGACGAAGCCAACAAAGCTGCCATCGGAGTAAAATTCTTGCCTCCAATCGCTTCCTTACCAAAGTACTGATGCTGACTGATCTGATTCATCTTGAAGCGCGTGAGTGTCGATGCAATATCACCCATCATACCCATTTTACCAAACACCAGCGGACGTTCCGAAGGCCGATAATCCGTCAAAGCGGCCCTAGTCAGATTCTCAGCGGTACCAAGAGCATCCTTAGTCGAATAACCTGCTTCCTTCAGGGTGTGTGCCCAGATAGAGAAGGTACTCGAACGAATAGCTGCTTCCGGATAAGTGATGTTTGCTTCCATAATATGACGAAAAGCTCGACCAGCCTTGGAACTATTGACATCAGCAAGATGGTTTGTCAAGTTGGCATTGAATACTTGATTCTTTTGGTTGTAATCCCAGATTGCTTGATCAAAACCACTGAGCTTGTGCTCAGGATTCAACTGCTTCAGGGCCATCTGCATCGTGGTACCTAGACCTTTATAGCTGTTTGCCCAGAAGTTACCTTCTCCTCGACTACGTACCAGTTCAGCCATTGCAGGATTGCTTTGGAGAAACTGAGTCATCGTGAGTAGAGCATGTGGTAGACGGAAGAAACCCAGCCACAGTTGAAGTAGAGCACTCTTCTGGGTGCTGTTCAAGCCACGCAATACCGAAGGACCTATACCCGTTTGTTGAGCTACTCCATCCAGAACACTCGATACACCCTGTGCCCACTTTGAGGTCGATTGACCCAAAGCATTCGAGAGATAATCCTTCACATAGGCTTTGGCATTAGGTTGATTGATATCGGGATCATTCATCATCTCCTTGACCTTACCGGCTGCTTCTTGCATGGCTGACCACTTAATCATGTGATCTGCATATACAAGTTGAGATTTCATCCCTTCAATAGCATTCTGTTCTTGGGTCAGCCAAGCCTTCTTACCTTCTGCACCAAAGATACCACCCTTTTCCTTAGCGTGCTTCAAAGCACCCATAGCCTTAGCAGCATTGGACGTGAAGTACTGACGATAGGTATCCATGATTTCTTTCATGGCTGGATCATTCAACTGGAAATGATTCAACACATTCAGATACCCTTGGAACATATCGGGACCAACCTTTCCTTGGAACTGGCGATTCAATGTGGTAGGTTCAAAATCATACTTACCGGGATTCTGTTTTTCCAGCAAGTTCTTCACACCCTCCACATGCCACTTGGTGTTTCCACCAATAAAGCCAACAGGCTTGGTAGTACCCTTCTGGTACACCAATGAGCGGAAGTCCCCCATGAAACGAGAAGTCATATAGGCCACCCGCTTATCTACCGGAGGCATTCCTGCGTCAACCATAGCCTTGTTGAAGCGATCATATACTTCACCCATTACTTCTTGGAAGCGTTGGTAATAGGCACGTTGCTTCTCATTGAATCCGCGTTGACGAAGTTCATTATCAGAACGGAGAGTTTGTCCTTCATCCATATCCATCAAAGCATGGATCTCACCCTTCTCCCGTGAATTCATCTTCTGGATCAGAGTACGTAGACCATCATCATTGTTGGTCAACAAACGTTTGGACGTAAAATCAGCTTCCTTGATTGCATTCTGGATGTGAGTGAAGGCCCACTTAACCGTAGGACTCTTTGAGAGAGCACTTGCCCATACACCACCTTGGCTAGTGATATTGCGAGTAATCCAATTCGAAGACATATCCGGGGCAGCAGCCAGATCCTGCTTGGCCTCCTGATAAGGCCGGTCATCGGGAACAAACTCCTTAATGCCTTCACCCGGAACATTCTTCTTGATCAGATCAACCTGTTTCTCATTGACCTTGGTATCTACAGAACGAGTAGCTCGCTCATTGGCTGCTTGACGCATCCCAGCTTGGAAGACCTTGGCTGCCGAGTTTATGTTGCGGAACTTCTGGAAAGCACGGTCAGCCAATTCCACCACAACTCCATGCAATCCTTGGAGCATCTTCAACAGACCATTCTTGATCCAGTCCGGAATAGGCACACCACTATTCATGTGGATAATCCCATCCTTCTCATACATACCAAAGCGACCATCACCCTTGTAGAACTTGGCGATATTCTCACGAGACTTGTCCACCAGATCTTGGGCACGCTTCAGATCACCAGCAGCACCCATCTTAGTTTGACTGTCACGAGCTTGATCAAAGGCCAACTGTGCAGCAGCAAGTTTTTGTTCATTGGCTTTCACAGTCGGATGGTCATTGACAAATCGATCCACCGCTGCTTGCGCAGCCGTTTCCACAAAATTCTTGGCGATGGTGGGGCGGTCAAAGAGACCACCTTGTTCATCAGAAACGGTATTTAGATATTGTTCATAGGCTTTCTTGGGATCTTCAGGAAGTTCAAATCGAGTTCCCTCTTGATTTGCCAGATTCTGCATCGTCTGGGTGAACTCATCTTCACTGAGCGCACGAGGTTGTTCACCGGTATACTGATCATATGAACGCTGGCTCAGTTCATTAAACAGATCACCTTGGGTAAACTCATCACCACGTTGGACGGCCTCATTGAAGTCCTTTACCCGAGCAGACATTTGATCTCGAAGTCCAGCAACACTTTCAGGGAATACTTCACCTTCCGGAGACACTCGGAGAGTTTCACCTTGGTTTAGTTGAAGTTCCATCTGACGAGCATTGCTCAACCCACCACGAGTCCCGGGTTCCGGTGTTTCTACATCAGGACGCAGACCAAGACCCGGACCAGCCGGAGCTTCTCCACCTTCCCCCGGACCGAAGAGATCAGGTTGTTGGAAGTATTGGCGATACGGAATTGGTTCCGTTTCAAAGTTACTGGTGGGTGTGGCTTCAGGACCCGGAGGAGTTCCCGGTTGATCCCAATTACCAGTATCCAGTTTCGTTTCCAAATCTTTAGGAATAACCCCCGCTCCACGACCAAGAACATGAGCTATCGGTGCTGCGATCATGGCAGCGTTACCAAGGTTCTCTACATCCTGTACATCTTGGGGAGTAATAGGTTTATCATACCCCGTCTGATTAGCAATGCCTTGAGCAAGGTAAGGTGCAGCGGCATGAATAGCTTCACCGGGAAGATTCATGATCTTCTCACCAACTTGGTATCCTTGGGTACCATGCAGACCTGAAGTATCCACTCCCATTTTGTTAAGAATATTTTCCGCGCCAAATTGTTGGAATTCTTGGCCAGTCTGGGATACTGCTCCTTGCAAAGCTTGAGAGAGGTTTTGACCGCCATAGAGATTCTCACCAAGATGAGCGATACCAGATGCCATGCCGGGAACTGCTTCCAGACCCATCACGCCCAAATTAGCGGCCTGAAGTCCCGCACCCTTGATGTTGTTCCATAGTCCACCAGATGAAGCTTGCTGTTGCTGCTGAGTGTAAGCTTGCTTCAACTGCTCATCAGTCATCTTTGACGGATCAGTCGAAACCGAGGTGACCGCCGGAGTAGCAGCAGGTTGCTGTTGAGGATTGGCTTTGTTATAGTTATAGGCATATTTCAAGGTTTCATCAGGAACCTTTGAAAGATCAGCACCACTCTTCAACCACTTATCCATATTACCCATCCCCCAATTATATGCCATAGCAGCATACATCGGATTACCATACTTCTGAGTCAGGGCAGCCAAATAATCACGGCCCTCGCGGGCCGTGTCTTGAGGAGTACCATTCGACGGAGTGACACCCAATCCGGGCCGGACTTGAGTGGCAGGCATAACCTGCATAGATCCTTGGGCTCCTTTGGGACTGGTAATCGTCGACGTATCGGGAGCGTTGTTTGATTCCAACTTTTGAATCGTCTGCTGGGATTGGTACAGTTGTTGGAGAGCCTCATCGCTGAGGCCGGAGAGATCAAGAGCCATAGTTTTACTTTAAGAGTCCACGTTTACGCATTTCTGCCGTCACTGCATCTTCAGCCCCTGCCGGAGGAGCATTGTTCCCCTGCCCTTGAGGGACATTGGGAGCCGGAGCACCACCTGCTTGCGGAATTTGATTGATGTTCGCTTGCGGTACACCAATACCAAGCAGTTGCTGATTAGTGAGAGCTTGCATCTGACGAAGCTGTTCAGATTGTTGTTGCAGGAATTGTGCTCGTTCACGATCACCTGGTTGTTCATTGGGAGTTCCAAGACGAGTGACAATCTGCGCGAGCGCTTGATCAGTGGTTTGTTTGAGTCGATCGGTTTGAGCTTTCTGATCAGCAATGTAGCGACGAGCGTCTGCTTGTTGCTTCGCCACTTGTTCACGACCAGCTACGTCCATTCCAGTGGTTGCCAATTGATAACCGCCACGTACATTTTCTTCGGCAAGTTTCGAACGCACAGCAGTACTGGCTTGGAATAGACCATTGGAGATTTGAGTAAGGCCACCCGGCTGACTAGCTGCATTCAACATCATTTGACGGATACCCGGGTCTTGAACACCATTGCTATCGAGGAATTGACCAACAGCAGCCGGTTTAGCTGCATCCGGAATACCTTGGAGTTGATTATCCAACTGACCAACAATTTGACCAAGACTTTGGAGTTGACCTACATGAACTTCGGTCAGCTTAGCTTGATTACCAGCAACTTGAGCTTGAGCCGCTGAAGGAGCAGCATAGAGATCAGCAAGACCCTTTGCTTGTTGTTGCATTCCGAGACCTTGTTCAGCATAACCTTGAGCACCAAGAAGTTGGTTTACCAGAGTAGCTTTCTGAATATCTTGGGGCATTGTTTGCTGGGCAATCTGCGTTTTTATTTGTTCTTGTTGGTTAGCTTCATCATTCTGCATGCCCATTTGCTGAGCAGCGTAGGCCGGACCAACCACATCTGCCAAACTCATCATGTCATTTTGATACGGCATAATTATCCACCGAAGAGAGATTGAAGGCCATTAAGACCCGCACTACCAATCTGACCCAATTGTTGAATCCCTTGGGGACTGGAGAAATTGGCAAACAAACCATTAAGCATCGATGCCCCAGGAGTGGCCGTAGCAGCACGATAGTAATTTTGATTGCCCAGAGCTTGCGCACGTGCCTGAGTCAACGCAGCCGCCAGTTGCACAGCACGATTACCATATTGGCTATTACGCCCCGCAGCAGCGTCTTGGCGTGCCAGAGTTTGTTGCATCTGTTGTGCATATGGACTATTCGGAGCAAACATCTGATTGATCTGATCAGCGTAACGATTCTGTGCTTGCTGTTGCGCATACTGTTGGTATGCATTCAATCCCGTATTTGCCAAGCGCATCCATGGCGCATACTGCTGATACATGCTCATAAGATTTTCACCCACTTTGGCTCCCCCTGTCGTTGCGCCAGTTGCTGCTACACCCGGAGCCGCTGGGGTTCCTTCTCCCAATGCTCCAAATTGAACGTTACTTGCTCCCGGCACTTCCACTTGTGTACCGGCAATTCCTTGACCAATTGGACTTGCTGGAGCGGTACTTGTAGGTCCATACATTGCTGCAAGAGTACCGGATTGACCACCGCCCTGAGTGGCAGCTTGGGCTCCTTCCAGTGCAGTCCCACTGTTAGAGTTAAATGCAACCGGAGCACCAGAACCCGTGGTTGCTACTTGTGAACCTTCCAAACCCGTGCCTGTCCCAATGGGAGTCGTCGGTTGGGTTCCAAGAACTCCAGTGTTCGTAGCATTAGTTTGCCCAAGAGTTGAAACAGGGCTAGCTTGTCCGACACCCTGCCCGAGGCCAGTAGTAATTCCACCACCGGAAGTTGCTGCCTCAGCACCAGTAAGACCCGCTTGTCCACCAAGACTGGTACCAAGTCCAAGACCAGTTCCTTGAGTGCCTCCACCAAGACCACCCAGATATCCCAATCCGGTATCCGTCACACCAGAAAGAGCCCCAGCACCGGCTTCACCCAAACCACCTCCACCAAGCCCAGCCGCAGCGGAGCCAATTGCAGTACCTGTACCGGCGGCTGGACCGAACATGGCAGCACCGCCTGCTGCGCCTTCCAATCCACCAAGAGTCGTTGGAGCCGTACTGGAAGCAAGACCAGTATCAAATGCAGCAGAGGTTGCTCCGACACCGGCTTGTCCAATACCTTGTAGAGCATTTGCAAGTGAGCCACCTCCAAAGTAGCCTCCAATACCCCCTGTGACACCTCCAAGTGCGGCAGAACCCCAATTATGGGTTTGGGCATAGTTACCAATAGACCCCCCCAATGCCCCGCCAGCAGCAGCTCCCCACGGACCTCCTAGTGCAAATCCTGCGATACTACCAATTACGGGTAGAAGATCATCAACAATACCACACATATTAATTTACCTTTTTATTGAAGATAAGGCCGGAAAGTCCGAACCCAAGTTTGGTATAAAACTTTTCGGCTGTCTCCAACCCGATACCAGCATTATGCATAATCGTAAATTCAGAGGCTCCCTTTTCCTTAGCCCATGCTTCTCCTGCGCGAAGAAGGCGCATAGCAAGCGAGCCTCCTCTGTATTCTGGTGCCACATAGAAAACTTGATCAGCAGCCCACTTCAATCCGGAGAAGAATTGTATCCCCATTTGAAGAATAATGAATCCTTTGAACTGATCATCGTATGCGATGAAGAACTGATCGGGATGAGACACGGTAGCTTCAAGCAGTCCCCAACACCGTTGTTCATCATAGGGCGTGTCTTTGAATTGTGATTCACTATGGAATCGACGACCCATCTCAAGAACCACCAAGGCATCTTCTCGGGTCAATTGTGTTTTAATCATTAGGAGGAGACCACAAAAGTAAAATTTCCATCAGTGGCCGATCCAGAGGTATTTGTCAAATGGAACACCACCGTATTTGTAGTAGATACATCAATCCACTGAACCAGCACACCCGTTGTATTTGATGTGGCAAGTGCTCCAATATTGGGAGAAGCCAGACCAAGATTATGAGTTAGGGTATAAGTTCCTGTGCTCGTATGAACAATAGACCATCCAGAGGGAAGTCCTGTACCAGTACCAGATGAGGATACATATCCACGACCGGACATGTGCCAAGCATTTCCTGTTCCAGTTAAATCTCCACCAGCATTGCCGCCTTGAATACTTTGCAGCGTATTGTGCAATCTGGTAATAATATCATGAAGATTAGATCCAGTGAAATTCAGATTCGCCCATGGAATGTTTGTTCCATTCAAGAAGTTGGTGAGATTGGTATACCATTCTAGCCAATAATAACTCCCAGATGGGGAATTCAATGGAGGTGGAGGAACTCCTGCTGCCATAATTAGCGTCTCACTTCTTGTGTGTAATCCAATTCAAATGATTCCATACGAAGAGGATACGGTTGTTGGAAGGTGAACTGAAATGCGCGTCTCCGAGAATACCCAAGTTGAGTTACTGTTGGATAACTTGCATTTACTTCCATTGTTAGATTGCCAACCCAAGTATTATAGTCGTCATCACTCCATGCCACATTCATCGGGACATTGGAATCATCATTAGGGCCATCACAGATCAAAGACAATCGGAAGAAACGTTTTCGCATGATGGTATCAAAATCAAGTTTGACTGTCGTTACTTGACAATTGATTGTTGTTCCGGCATCAGTATACTCTGTTGGAGCAAAGATGTATTGTAGGCCTCCACCATAGCCCATCATAAGGGGATAACCATTACCACTATCTGCCGCAAAGCGCATACCGAATACTTGTTGCCCTAGTCCGGAAGTCCACTCATGCCACATGTTTTCTTCAAAATCAAACACAAAGGTTCGACCGGCTCCAATAAGATTTAGAACATACCATTTATGGCCCGCACTTTGGATAGTAAATGCACTAGCTCCGGCTATAGATGCCCCTTCCAGATCCAAAGCTTCTCGCACTGGTTCATTAGCAATCTCTGTTGGTTGAAATCCATTCAGCGTCCAAACAGTTCTACCACCATTATTTGTTTGTCCTACCAGAATCAACTCTCTTTCCGTTTGATTGATTGTTGCTGCTGCGTAGGGACTTCCAAATTGAGACACGGCCGGAGCATTGCGTTGCAGGGGACTACCCGTTGCATTTGCATTATCATAAAACCATTCAATAGAATCTGATCCCACAGCGGCAATATAATTCTGGACCTTGTATAGCCCGATCAAATTATCAGGATACATTTCTGCATCAATAAAACCATCAGATGGCCAAGTTAGCGGATCTTGCAATGCACTATTATAGATGGATTGTGTTCCTTGCTTAGGCAAGAAAATATAACCATCTAGAAAGACAGGCGTTGGAATGTGTGGAGATGGAAAATTAGAGTCAGTGACTGGAATTACGGTATTGGTATTAGTAATAACCCAACCACTAACTCCGTCACAAAAAAACAATATATCTTCGGAATCACTACGAAATACTGTAAAGCCCGTGGTTCCAGCAGATGTGGAAATTCCTGTTAGAATAGAGGTTGTTCCAGCGTAGAGTGTACTGCCTACTACAGAATAATAGGTAGTATTATATTCCCAATAAAAAAAGCCAAGCACAGTTCCCGATGCCCCAGGAATTGTAGTTGTCAGAGCCAGTCCCGGCCTTTTCTTGAGATAGTACTTCTTTCCATCACTGATTGGTGATTTAATTAACTCAGGATATAGATTGACAAATCGTTGATCTTTGGCATCCGTACCATCGCGCTGTTGGGGAGATCCAATAAACGAAAATCGTTGAGTATGTAGCTGTGTAAAATAGGGGTTAGTGCTCATCGATTTTATCCTCGATATCTTCCACAGTTTCTAGAATCTCTGCGTCAACTTTTTGAGATTGCTCCAACATTTGTTTGATGACATTCATTACCTCTGAGTGCTGCATATCAGTTTGCTCTTGCATCATAGCAAAAAAGGCCAGAGATACAGAAGCTTCTGAACTCAAGATAAGATTAATGACAGCTAGATCCTTATCCCACCAAATAAGTATAGAGTGTAATACTAACCACGAGACAATAAAACCCAGAAGTCCCCACAAAAAGACTGACGATCCTCGAAACTTAGCATACCATTTAGCAAAATTAATATCCATTGGGATTCCCTTGTCCCATACCCATAACCACCCAATCTGGTTGAATAAACAAAGCCCCTTCTTCTGTACCAAAACTCAGAGCATTCATGATTAATGTATTGGCCGTCTCATTTAGTTTATCGACTTCACTCAAAGGAAGGCCAAATTCTGGGGCAAGACGGTGTGCCAACGAATAAATCAACGGCTCAATCCATACTTGAGGAAAATCCGGAGTATCCGTACTCGCATTGAATTGATCAAAGGGACGTTGATATACAAACCAAATTTGTCTATACAGAGCACTAGCTGAATCCGGAGCAGGCCAAATATTGATCATTCCGGATTGATTGCCGGGTTGATACCAAAGGTGGATTGGATATCCTTGATCCAGTGGAGCACTCAATAGATTATAATTATATTGAGTATAGATGTTCATTGGAATCCGATAAGTATTCATCGGATCTGTCACATCCAGATTCCATGCTTGTGTAATCTTAAGCGGAGCTACAATATTCAAATTACCAGTTCCAATCCCTGTACCCACCGGATATTGATATACCCCTTGAGTTAAAGTAAAATATGTCGTGGTCATGGCCCACACAGGCATGCCAATGGCATATAGTGAAAATACTAGATTATTCAGTGCCTCTTGTGCATTGGTGAGTTGGGTTGTTGTGGCAGTGGAACCATCAACACCAATACCAATCTTACGATAGGCAGCATTGATTATTTGATCTCTAGTATAATTCCAGTTGGCATTACCCGATGTAGTCATGATTATATCCCTTCACTTGCCCAACGACCTGTAATTGTAGTAGAACTTGTGTTTGTAATTTGAAATGTACTGGCATTGACTGGATTCGTCCGGATACTATAGGTGGAACTTGTACTAGTATCGATAGGCATAGCATTTACCCAAAAAGCCTGATTCGAGAACGGAATAGGATAGGATACCGTCACTGTAGCATTTCCACCGACAGAAAATGTACCAAACTGATGAACAATCCCTGAAGTATCTCTCCAATAAGCCGGACTAAAGCCAGAAGTTGGGATCGTAGAACCCCACGTTAGTGGACCTGCTGCTGTACGGATCTGTGCAATATTGCCTTGTGGATCGGCAGGAAATGCTTCATAGGTTGCCTGATCAGTCAGAAAGGTATTCCAGACATATGCATCAATTTGACACCACATCGTTCCGGCGGCACCCGCTGGCCTCGCAATAAAGTAGAATCCCGGATAACTGCCGATGCCGGTGTTATCTCCATTACCATTGTTTAGTCCTTTACAATGAAGCACTCCAATGCGAAGATAATCACAAGTGTTGGGATTAAAATTAGCTCCTGTATAGGTAGAATCGCCAAGTTTAATTAGATACAGATTAGGAGTTGTAAAGTTACAATAGTAAAATGTCAATGAATCAATCTGACCAGCGGAATTTCGCCACTGAATATACCCAGAACTATCGGTGCTTAGGATACACTCTTCAAAATGCATCGTGCCGACACGCAACGCGCGGCATCCAGAAAAGAATGCACCCTGAATACAAGTCATGGATTCAATATTAATTTGATCCACTGACGATTCACTTTCTTCACCAGCTAGACACAATGCATAGGTAATGTTTGGCCACTTGGGAGCATTGAAATAGATATTTGAATAGACATTCCCCGTACGAACTGGAGACAGAAACTCTATTCCCGCATATGAGAAATTTTGGCATTCAATATCGAAAAAATGGGCACTAAAACACGACTGATTAGAATTAGACGAATTGAATAATGCCGTCCCACATTCACCAAATTTTACTTGATGTACACCACCACCACGTTGTACTGGGTACTGTCCGGCACCCACATCAATACAAACACGTTGACCTGATGTTTCGGTTCCAGTAACAATGCTCGAACCATCTGCATTGTTAAATGAAATATATACCTTACTTACGGTTCCCAGAGCCCCCAGATAGATAATAGTATCGGTGACATTGGTTCCAATCCAGCGAATAAATGATGTATTTTGTCCATCACCAAACAAATGTTGATTATTCAGAATCAAAGTTTGATTGATGTTATATGTACCTTGGGGAACATAGACATTTTTACCTGTGGCGATTGCTGCCAAAAAGGCAGTCGTATCATTATGAACACCATCACCAAAAGCACCTGTTTGTTTTACAGAAATACTTTCATTGACAGTTGTGTTAACATAATTCAACCAATCGGCAGGGACAGGTGTAACAAAATCTACAAATGTTTGATTAGTGGCCACTACTTACCCCATTAATTTTTTCATACGTACGCATACCGCCAAGGCCCAACATACCGATAAGAATTGGCATCATCTCGCTGAGATCCGCTTGCGGAATTGATACCGGATGTCCAAGAATTATCATGATTGATGTCACAAGTGGAGTGCCCACATAATTCCAGGCAAGACATGAGCCACAAATCCAACCAATAAATGGTCTCCAGCCAGACACAAAGATCTTCTGATTGGAGGCTTCGGTATTGTCGATATTCAATTGGCCTTGAATAATGGCGGCGGCGGCTGCGATTTCTTGTTGTTCTTGGGCTGTTTTATCGGGCCAAATTTTATTGACAATGGTAGATGCCAAATCAGCGACTTCACCAACACCAGTTATACTCATAATCATTACCCTTTATGTAGAAACTTCCACCCACTGAGAAAGATTCCCACGCAGGAGATTGCAAACCAGATGGCCCCAAGAAATCCTTTATATTTATTTAATTGAGCATCAATCGATTCTACATGCTTTAGAATCTTTTCAATTTGTTGTTCTTTTAGTTCAGCACGTTCTTCAAGTGCTGCGATTCGTTCATGTAGTTCAGTCATCCAAAGTCACCGTCACTAAAGTATTTCCACTAACTGTAAGCCAATTTCCACCAGAGAGCAGTGACAAGGCAATATAATTTGGTTCATCTGGAATCTCAACAGGTGTGGTTGGAAGACCATTTGGAAATCCTAAATTGGGTCTCATACAACCTGCAATGGCGTACGTGGGAATACCACTAGATCCAGTAGCGGTGCAATATGGATATTGAGGATAATCAGGTCCATCGAACAGATTAAACGAAGTTGGCGCGGCAAAGGGAACGGTTATACGTTCTTGTCGGGTCCGAATAAAGTCTTGTGGATGTCTATTCTCGTAATCCTCCGGGCAGACAATTAGTCCATCCCAACGTTTGAGTGCAATGCCGGATTTAATCTTTCGATTACAAACCATACACCAAACATTCCACTCACCATTTTTAAACCAATTACGAGCCATGATTAGGAGTATTCGTAAACAACAACAATTCCGCCTTGTCCAGCGGCTCCGGCTGCGGCGGAAGCACTTGCATTAGCATTTGCTCCTCCACCGCCCGAACCATAACCTGTTCCGGCAATACCAGCACCAGATCCGGCTCGGGGTTGTCCTCCCGAACCATAGGGAGAGTTACCTCCACCCCCAGAAACAGTAGCAGTAAGTCCCAAACCAATAGCAGGTGCAGGAGTTTGACCATTACTGTTAACAATTGTGCCGCCAGTTGCTACTGCATTTTGTGCCGCTGGATTAACAAAAGCCGCCGAAAATGCAACTAGCCCACTACCAGCACTTCCACCAGGAGCACTAATTCCCGCACCAAATGAAGATGTTCCACCAGCATTACCATTGTTCGCGCCAGCAGAAGGTGCCGCACCGCCTGCACCAACAGTCACCGTCGCGCCAGAAAATCCCGAAGTTAGTCGGGAACGCGCCCAAGAACCACCCCCACCTCCAGACGCAGAAGCCCACTGTGAAGATGAAGTCGAGGCGACACCCCCACCTGAACCACCACCACCTACGACATCTACAATAATCGAGTTTGTACCAGTTGTAGGTGTATAAGTACCACTTGCAGTAAAAACTTGAACGTTTAATAGTCGGCCAACAAACCCGGTCAAAGCACCAGAGGCCGTTAAGTTATTTGTAGTTACTGTGCCAGTAAACGTAGGACTAGATAATGGGGCATATGTGGAAGCTGCCAGTGCAGAAGTCAAATATCCTGCAATAGATGCTCCACTAGGAATCGTCACAGTTCCTGTAAACGTGGGTGAGGCCAATGGAGCATAACTAGTTGCTACATAAGCCGTAGTTGCGATTTGTGTAGTGTTCGTTCCGGGAGAGGCTGTGGGTGCTGTAGGAGTGCCGGTAAGTCCTAAACTATGAACAAGCACAGACAAAGGAAGACCAGTATCGGTGGTGCTATTAGTCACAGCATAAAATAGAGACGTAGTATCGGCAGTCCCGCTCTGCTGTGTAAGTTGTGTTACATTTTGATTAGCTGCCATATTATACCTTAATTATACTAGAAGAACGCCACCGTTAGTCATCAACAAAAGAATGCCACTAGACATTAGATTCAGATATCCGGGAGTTGCTCCCGATGTGGTTGAAAGATATTCAGTCACACTCGGATACTGTGTAACACCAGAGCCTTCTTCCACATGAGGAACAATAGTGACATTAGAAGTCATGCTACATTACCTTGATAATACCTGATGCGGCGATAGCTGCATAGCCTGCGGGTGTCGGATGGTCCCCATCTGTGGTCAGTCCCGGTACCCATTTCGATGAGTTAATTGAAGACTCCGTGATGGGAGTAGTGTCATAGACACCATCAAAATTACTTCCGGCCCAACTGGTATTTGCCCGAACATAGTTATTGTATTCTACTCGCTCACTTGCTCCAGTCTCCACAGTCTGATTAACAACTGTCGTCCAACCATCAGTTGAAGTAGTATCAGGACAACTAGTAACATAGTAGAAATACTTCTCTGGAAACATAGCACGAAATTTTAGAAGTCGTGCTAGAGTATTTTGGGCATTTGCACCGGCTATAAAGTCATTAGCACCATAGTCACATGTCATGTGTGTGCAAAAGGCTTTAACAATTTGTGCCCGGAGCGAAAAATTACCCGTATCCGTGACATTCTGAATCGTCTCTCCGCCGCGTCCAAGATTCGTATAAGCACGAATTGGACCGATTGTACGAGCAACCAATCCACAATCCCATGACCCATTATATTGATCCATATATCCTTCAGTAGCACTTGCACCACAAAGGGCATAACTTGGAACTGTCGTTGGGCCAAATATCGCCACAGGGCGATAAAACGCAAGAGTGATCATATTTCCGGTATTAGCAAACGTACCGGGAACGCCAGTCAAATCACTTAGGCTATTACCCTGTGCATAACATTCTCCATTGGTCTGATCGAGAAACATATTCTCACTGCCACCATTACAAACCGGAGAACCTCCAGAGTTACAAACTCGGTATTCCCGAACTGCAAAAGTCGCTCCATTGGGAATATTCACATTTGCCAGATCACTCATGAGAGTGGTCAGATTATAGACGAGTCCGGTCGCATTTCCGCCAAAAGTGAGGGGATAAATCGTACCGCCTAGTGGATACTCAATGCTGACTTTAACAGTACAATCGGCTCCGCCGCTGAACTCATATGTCGAACTAACATACCAATTAGCAACAGCAACACCAATCTGGGTGATATTAGTTCGTGCTACGTGAATTGAGCGGGCCATATGTTGCAGCACGCCTTGATTACCAGCAGTCGCCGCCTTGCAGCGTGTAGCTACCAGTCCGGTATAAGTAGTCCCGGTCGTATATTTATATGATGATCCCGATCCTGATCCACCCGAAGCAGTAACCCCGGAATAAATGGATATTGTCATACTTAGCCTTGACCAGAGGTGCTCAGGATATTGATCGTGACACTACCAGTGCCGGCAGTAATATTCAAGCGCATAGCGGCAATAGGGAATGCATAGTTACCATCCATATTCGTAGTCGCGCCTGCGACAAAGGCATGGTTGAACCACACGGGAGTGATTGCCGTATTGTAAATGTCATCAAAGGTATGTTGGACTGTGTAGGTAGCAGAACCGGTAACTTCACAGCCGAACCCGACATTAAATACTTGTGACCGATAATCCATCGGCAGGATAGGCGACGTACCAACGCCGGTAACTGTTTCAGTGATTCGTCTCATGATATTTAAGCCGTATAGTTAGTAAGACCATAATTAATTGCCACCCGATACGAACCAGCAGTAAGTGCGTTATTGAGAGCCACCGAAAGGGTAGAACCCACCGTCGTCGAGTTGAAATAGTAGCCCGTACCAGATTCAACAATGGTAGATGCGATGGCCATTGTAGGAGCAGTAAAGGAAGCCGGGCAATATCCGCGTGCGGAACCAATGAGACCAAAAGCGGAATCAGTAAAATTCACCGCTACAATACCACCACCAGAAGTCGTACAGGTGGGATCGATAGATACCAAAAGACGCGTGATATAATAATAAGGTGAACCTGTAATCAGCGTAACAGGAGTTGTTCCTGACGCGGCATTAAGAACAACCGATGCATAAAGAATCGGCTTTCGATCAGGAACAATCAGATCATTCGATCCAATTTTCCATGCAATTTTTCCGTTATCGAGTGCCATAAGTAGGGATGGGGGCCGTAGCCCCCTCCCATTACCTCACATACTCAATCACAAAATACCACGGACCACCCGTGCTCGAAGCCGTACCCGTTTCCGCGTACGTTGCATAGATGATCATGTCGCCTTGCGTTTGTACTGCTGGAGCACGTTCCAGATTGTAAACACCAGTACCCGAGGGACCAACCGTCGTATTCAACAGCACCGTCCCCGGAGTCAAACCACCGGCAGCAAGAACGTTGAACGTACCAAAGTTCATTGCTTGACCCGAAGGACCAACACCTTGGCCGGTAAGAGCAATCGTGGCCGTCGTACCAGCATTGGATGCCGTCGTACTGTACATCCGAATACCAAGAATCGTTGCATCCGCCGGAAGAACAGCGATCTTCGTAGCAGTCGTATTCGTGCGCAGAACCTGAAAGGGAACTACCAGATACGATTTGCGAACCGGGTTCAGGGCATCCGGGAAACTGGGGTTGAGCTGAACGAGATCAGCTACATTTTTAATACCCATTTAAATTTCTCCATTAAGGAGCCCCCGAAGAGGCCCCGGATTCAGATTAGACGCCAGCCGAACCGTAGATACCACGCGGATCAGTCCAACCAAAGCTATAACGCGACGTTGCCTTGAAGCGAGCATTTTCAGTATCGAAGTCGTTATCCATCTCGAATTCGTCACCACGACGCTCAAACATCTTCAGACTATTCTTCACATCCGTGCGGATGAACCAAGCAAGCGGATTCGTGAAGTAGTGGTTAAGGACGATGCCCTTCGGGAAACGACCCGTCTCACGGATTGCATTGATGTCGTTCAGATTCGAACCAACACGCCGCTCTGTCTTCAGGATACGCTCAGCTTCAAATTCAAGTTGAATCGGAAGAATAAGCGATTCCGGACGAACAGCAATACGCAGACCACGATCGTTCGTGAAGTTGGCAATGTCAATACAAGCTTGTTCAAGGGCCGCTTCCGAAAGGTCGGCTGCGGTAGCGATCTGATTCGACCACGTACCACCAGCGAAGTTCGGGTGCGATGCATTGATCATCGAGACGCCATCACCACCAACATACGACGAGTTGAAGGCCCGATTGTACACGTTGGCACCAACCACTTCCTTCGTCTGGCGGATCGAGAATGCAAGACCTTGAGCACGACGCTGACCAACCACGTCATACTGATCATCTTCCATAATTTCACGCGTGATCTGGAAGCCAAGAGCATACACAACGTGCGTATAGCGAGTCGTGAACGCTTGGTTTTCACCATCATACGTGATAGCCGAACCTTCCGGTTTCACCGAAGCAAGACCAAAAGACGAGATACCAACATCTTCTTCATACTGCTTACGCGAGGTAAACTTTTCGAAGAGTTTGTCCCACTCAACCGGATACTCATCATACGACTTACCATACCATGTATTTACACCGGGCCAAAGGGCCTTGGCAAATGAACTACTATTAATAAGACCGGGCATTTTTTAATCCTCCTATTAGACGCCAGCCGTGCCGGTGCCACCGTTATACTGGTGGTTATTAAGCACAACAAGAACCTTGTAATTTGCCGACGTGATATCGTTGTCAACACGTTGAACTGCACCAACAACCTTAAGCTGGTTCGTTGCACCAGTGTTGTACGAACTGATATATTGACCCGAAAGACCAGTCGTAGTCGAACCACCACCATCCGTAACCACTGCATTGCTATTCAGATCCGTAGGCGTCGGAGCGACTTGGGATTGAATTTCAAACACGGTATCCGGATTGTCCGCAACGAGAACATACATTGCCGTCGAAGCCGTACGATACTGCGGCGTATTCAAGTTAAGGGGATTAATCATAAAACCAACAGCAACACCAACCACAGGATTACCTGCACCAAGCGTAGCTTTGGTCACACCTTGGGTACCACCAACAGTTGCATTAAAACCACCCAGAAGTGTAGCACCGGGGTTTTCGGTGACTGCCGCGAGGGTTACCAGATCACCATTGAAAATAGCCGTGCCATCCGTAGAAGCAGCGTAATAGCGGTTCACTTGACCATTGAAGGGGGAACCGTTAATATGCTTCACCGGACGGAGGCCATTCGGGCGACTAACGTTAGCCATTTATAAACTCCATTTAGGTTAAATATATAGATGGCTAACGGATGTTTTACTTTCGACCAGAACGATCAATTTTAACAGAGCCATATCCGCCATCGTTATCATTAGGGCGAAGGGTTTCCTCAGTTCGGTGGACTTCCTGTTCAGCCTCTTGCATGAATTCATCATACCACTCTTTTCGAATCTTCATGACATAAGCCTTCAGTCCAGTACCGCTATCGACAATCGAATAAGCCAGACTACCGAGTTCCGATGCATCTTCTGCACGGAAGTTACCGGTGTCTACCTCATGATTAGTCACGAGTTCCCAACCACCTTGTTTAAACATTGAAATACGACCCGGAGTATCATTCACATAACGATATTCGTAGTTGGGGTCTTTTCCAATGAGAGCCAGTTTCGGACGCAAACCAACTGCAATCCGTTTCGGTCGCGCCTCCGCAACCACATTCGAGTCTACCGATGTATTAGCGTTTCTACGGTTCATTTCGTTGATCCTCTGGGATTAATTCTTTTCCTTGATTGCCTTGAGATCGGCAATATACTTCTCTTTCGTCATCACACCTTGGCGAATGAGAGTATTCATAACTTGTTTCTCAACATCCGACAACTCGTATTCGGGCTCTGCCTTAGTACCACGGGTACGGGCCGGAGCCTCTACCGCAGCGGGCCTTTCCCTGTTAGGGTTGTGGAACTTTTCACTGAAGCGAGTTTTGACTTCCCGTTCCAGAATGCTAAGGACTTCATTGGGAGACTTGCCTTCTTGTGCAAGTTCAACACCTCGGGCATCTGCCCAGCCTCGCATTGAGGGAGTCGTTTCATACCAACCATTGCGGTTAATCCAGTTCTTCAACTCAGGATGGACTTCTTGAGGCACTGCTGCCTGCACAGCCGCTTGTTGGTCTTGGCGTTGTTGTGTCTTTACGAGATCGATCTTTTCATCGATATCTACAACTCGATCTGCATCACCTTCATTAAGAGCTAGCTTCTTCTCTTGCTTAAGAGCGTCGAGAGCACGTTGATACTCAATCTCTCGAATTTTGGAATTGTGCTTAGCCAGTTCTGCAAGGGCCTTTCGCACATCCTTGAGTTCCTTGGATTGAGATTCAATCTTACGGAATAGTTCACCGCGGCGGACAAATTCACCGGCATCTACCCATTTTTCCGGATCACCTTCATACTCTTCCTTGGGCACCCAACCTTGGCTAATTGCCTCTTGTTGAGTTGGGGTAAATTCACCGGGAACTGCTGTGCCTTCGTTTTGGGAGGCTTGGATTTCTTCGCTCATCTCTGTTTATTCCTCTGATTTGACGTGATATGCAAGCACATCATCATCATTGATAACTACTACATCTTCTTCACCATCTTTGAGCCACTTGCCACTGTGGCGAGCATACGTAACAAGAGTACCAACTTTGACAGGAACTGGAAGATCGTGCTTCTTTACATAATCCAGAAAAGCCGTCGGACCTACATCCAACACATAACCTTGGTCAATTTGAGTCTTGTGATACTTAGTTTCTTCGGTGATACCTTTGACAAACCCAAGTTCTTTGAGTTTGGCATCAACTTCATCATACTCTTCCAATTCAACAGGCTTGACTACAAGCCGATGGAGAACAGCTTTAATCGTCATTAATATCCTCTACAAGATCATCTAGATGAACGTTCAACACTGCGTTGATTCCGGCAATAAATCCTACATGGTACCGGTCTTCTGTGGGCTCTTTGCCCGCATTAAACTCTAGGTGTTCAAGACTCACAGCTTTTAGGGCCTTAAGAGTCTCAAAGATTGCCTGAGTTATTTCTTGGCGCTTCCAGTCTTGGAAGGCGCGTGTTTGGCTGCTGCGGCTTTCGATTTTGTGACCTCTGCGGTATGTTTGAGATTCGCCTTATGCGTTTCTTGTGTCTGTTGTAGTGCTTGGTGATGCATTTGTTGCTGGTGCTGCATCTTCAGGTTTTCACCTTGAATCTGAGCTTGGATTTGGTGTGCTTGAGCAGCAGCATTCATCTGAGCTTCTTGGGCTTGCATTTGCATCTTCTGTTGATGCTCTTGTGCGGCCATAGCCATCTGTTGTTGCTTATCTCGTGCATCCAATTCCATCTGTTGCTGACCCATAGTCATCTTCAATTGAGCATCTTGCTGTTGAGCTTGCTGCTTCATTTGAAGTTCTTGTACCTTCGGATCAGGCGGCGGTGGAGGCATTTGGCCTGTCTGTTGTACCTGTTGATTAAGGAGTTGTTCGAAGTTCGGCTGTTCCTGAGCTTGAAGAACACGCTTAATAACTGCCACAGGATCGAGAACACCAATCGGAAGAAGCTGGAGCAGACTCTCTGCTTTCTGAAGTTTTTCCTGAGCGCTAACAGCATTGGGGTCCGCTGCTGGAATAACTCGATACGTTGTTTCGTCGAAATCATCCGGTCCAATCGGTTCATTAATGACGGAACTGTACGTTTGGGGATCAAGATACGTGGCATTGAGTTTAAAGAGTTTGCAAAATTCCTCTTGGAGCGCACGATAAATTCTCTTATAAATTGCCGTGAAAACCTTCATCCCTTGTTCAACCGTAGCCATCGTGGTCGTAGCAGGAGTATTCTGACCGGGCATTTTACCAGTAAAGATTTCAGCTACAGAGGCCAATTCCTTACCCGAAGTGATCAGAGTTCCCATCAATTGGAACAGAACCGGACTCGGTTCTTTAGTAGGAAGTGGGAAAATCTGCTTCTTGAGATCATCGCCTACTGCATTCACTGCTTGCCATTGGCCGGGCATGAAGCGCATATCGCCCATACGAAGTCGAAGGCCCTTCCCAATAAAGCCAGCTTGAAGGTTATTCAGTGTACCTGCATCAACCAACTGGTTAATGAGTGTATTGACCGATTCATTGAGAGGACCCAGAAGCATCCCAAACCCAATATCGTAGAAACTACCATCAGGGCTAGGAATAAAGCCAAACTTAGTATAGTAATGAATGGGCTCAATACCAGCAAGAGTACCATCATCATTAAATAGAATAGTGCTCTCATCATACCGTGCAGTAATCCGGAGAACCTTTCGAGATTGTCGATGAAACGTAACAATGTACGGTTCAGCATAGTCATCCTCATCCAGATCTAGATAACAATGTTGCTCGATGATCTCATAAGGTGTCGTATCATCATTTGAAGGCATCCAATCCGTCTGGCGTGGATGGAACTCAAAAGGAATGCTAGGAGGAGCCCCAAGATCACAATCTAGATACAGTTTACTCATTTGCTTCTGTTTGAGAATACGCTTAGACATGGGAATGATCTCACTGATCCGTTCCGTATCACACATATTCGTGGCCCAATAATTGACCACAACACTCTTTGGCAAAAGCAGATGACTACAGTTTTTCTTCTTAATCGGGTCCCAATAAGTCTTTTTGAACATGATCCCAACAATTGGAAGCATGATCAAAAGTTTGTCCATGTCTTCTTCCCAACCCGTCATCTGATGCATAATGTCATAAGACATATAGGTTGAGATACGCTCAGCTTGTTCTTGCTTTGAATCGTCTGGATCTTTACCGATTACTTGCCCAAGAACCACTTTACCATCTGAAGGAACCAGAGTTGGATAAGCCCGTGCAGCAAACTGCATAGCAGCAGTAGATAGAAGAGGATATTTAACATTACTGGCCTTTGGCCATGGGTAGGCTTTTTGGTCTTGAATTTGGAGAGCCAGTTTCGTATATTCATCACACTTCCGTTCCCAAACTTCCCGAGACATTAGATCAGTTTCAAAACCTTCCGCACAATCATATCCAATTTTCTTGAGCTTATCGTCATCCAAATGCTCAGCGATGTTGACTTCTTCGATGAAACCACGAAGTTTTTGGCTAGGATGCTGATAATCTGGGTGCTGGATATCCGGTTGTTCGGGACCTCCTTGGGGCATCTGATTCATCTGCTGTTGTTGTTGGCCTGCCATCTGACCCACAGCAGCGAGGTTATACGGGTCTTGGTTGGGATCGAAGCCCTGACCCATACCACCCCCTTGTCCACCGTCAGCAGGCTGTTGTGCGCCCGCTTGCATAGCCTGGAGGGCACTTCCAGGAGTGTTGTTGATCGCCATCAATATCCCGTTATCTCGTTACGACCAGAATCACCCAATCCGGATTCTTCTAGTTCGCGTTGATATTCATCTTCTTCAAGATCTTCTACCGTAGGTGCTTCGATAATCACATCAAGCATCATACCAAGATAAGCAAAAGCATCTACCTGGTCATCATGCTTATCCCTAGGGAATCGCATACACTCTTCTTCAAAGAGAGGATACCAGTCCCCCGACTTATCGAACTTACATCCGTGAGCACGCATACGTGCTTGAATGGAACGGCTGCGAGTCAGTTTATCCTTACCACCATGCTTCAGAGGATACAGAGAGATGAAGTTATTGTGCTTGACCATCTCTTCTCGAAGGAATGGTCCAATTGCTTTGGATACTTGCATTTCTTCAATACCGATTGCTTCAGGTTTGTACATCCGTTGCAATGCTAGAATCGTATCGACAATCTCTCGACCATCCATCCGTTCCCGGATCACATTCCGAATACTGAGAATCTTGTCTTCATCGACAGATCCAACTACAAACACAGAATAGTCGGCATACTCTTTATCGGAAATTGCCAAGTCGCAGGTGATATAAAAGCGTACCGGTTTCGAGAAGTCTGCTTCTGCCATTGGTCGAAAATCTGCTCTTCGGAAGTAGGTACTCGATTCATCAATCGGAATATTAAGATATTCCTGACTATAAACGTCTTGAAGACCATTGGCAAATGCATCAGCACGTTCAATTCGGAAATCCTCCGCTGACTTCTTTTCAGGCCATAGAAGCTGCTTAAAATCGTCTGTATGGGCTCGGTACTTAATCGACACCCACTTCATAGGTTTACGACTGTATTCCTTGAGAGGCAGTGTTATTGTGTTCTTATCGTAGGGTTTAGGCATCAGATTCTCCAGCATACTATCCATGTGGAGGATGGTGCCAACCATTCGAATGATACCTTTGTCTGACATACAGGGAATCAAAGCGCCTGTGAACCATCGTTTGAACTTTTCTCGACGATCTTTGGACATAACCTGCTCATCATTTTCCATATCATCACAAATAATCAGATCTGGTCGAGCAGTTCCCCAAGTGGTACCACGAACTTTTTGTTCACTACCTTTAGCGATAATCCGGAACTGATGTCCGTCATCCATCTCTACGATGATGTCTGTTTCGCTATCTTTTATGAATTTGACCTTTCCATCAGGTTGTCGTTTAATCCCGAACAGGTCAATCAGAGTTTCGTTAGTTGTAAGTTGTTGCTTGATATTTCCGAGAAATAGTGCTGATTGTGCTTCCGTGTTAGAGACCAACAACATGAATTTTCGTTCTCGAAACAGCAAACACGACAACCCGTATCCAAGAGTTACTGCTGTTGTTTTCGCATGACCCCGAGGTGCAGCGATAGCAATGTAGCGATTCTTAGAGCAGCAATACTCCCACATTTCATGGTGGAATGCTGGCGAGGCACAACTATCTTCAAACTTCGGAGCAAGGACACTTCCGACAAACCCTGACACTACATCTGCTGTCAAGATCATTTGTCTTTGTTCTTCCGGGAGCGGTTAAAGTGAGCACTCGTGACACGCATATTTGATCGATCGTTTGACCCGCCATTAGATAGCGAGCGCTTGTGATCAACATCCTTATTATCACCTTTGTGAACCTTCCCTTCTTTGGCCATTTCCCTTCGGGCCAATACGCGCTCAGATCGGTGCTTTCGCTGGGCAGCACTGGCTTCGTAGTGGGTATCGTAGGAGTAGTCTCGCTCTCCATTAGGTTTCATCCTTGGCACGGGTATCGTCTCCGAAAAGTACATCAGTAACCTCAACTGCTGATTTGGAGGTAACTTGGTTTGCGATTCTTGCGAATTCATCAGCAAGATTCTTGAGTGTCTGTTCAACTTTGTCTGTCGAGATACTTTCATTTTGGATGTGACGGTCAACCAGAGTCTCGGCCCTTTCGTTGAGATCCATCATTACTTTGGCTGCATCTCGCATGTTTACCGGTTTACGTCGCATCTGACCGGTCTTTTGGTCATATACAAAATCTCCCCGCTCCATCCGATCTTCAATCACATCCAGAGATCTGGTAACAATATTCTGGAGACGTTTGGATAGTTGAAGATCTTGCTGAGTACGAAGATCTCGCTCGACCTCTTTCCACCATTCACTCTTTTTCCAGAGCTTAAGGGTATTGATGTTGATCTTGAGCACCGATGAAACAAGTGTTAGGCTGCCAAGCATCAAGTAGGTCGTTACTGCTTCAATTTTTTGGGAATCACTGAATCGACGACGGAATCCAGCTTCCCCATCAGGACGCCGCTTTCTGGTCGGCATGTACTGATTTTTAACTTTGTCTGAAAGCATCTCTGGGTTCCTGGGGATTGTTAGGCCAGGGGTTTAGCTTAACGTCCGCCCCCTGCTGGACGAGATAAAGGATCACCTCCTTTAACATAGTTGAGACAGTTTGTCAACAACTTTTCTACAACAGATGTATATTATATACTATCTTGATCGATTTGTCAAGCTTTTTCTTTACAAACACAAATATTTCTACAAAAGTACAAAAAGTACTTGACAAATGCATTAAGAATATATACCATTATAAGTTCTTTCTTCTTTACAGAAGAAGTAGTTTAAATTAAAAAAAACTACAACTTCTGTTTCTTCTTTCTGTTTGAAGGTTTTAGTATTAGCTCTTCGAGCTTGCGAGGATCGGTTTTTTGATCCGAGCTCCTCAGTGGGTAAAGAATAGATAACTAAGGGTAAATACTAAGACATCCCCTCCTTTCAAAAATATATAAAAATGTAGCATCCATCCTTTCGAGCTTTTCGAGCCTTCGGGTTTTCCCCCCATCCCCCCTTCAAAGAGATGGTATTTTTAAGAAGAAAAAGAGGGTGCGCTAGATGAGAATGATTGTTATTACGAGCTGAGAATGATAATCAATGAGTTAGCTCATCCGTCCATAGGTGCTCGTCAGACCCATAACACCCGAGTTTGCATGTTCAAACTAACCCAATCCTAGGGTATTCCCTGATGCACTTCCCTGTATTTGTGCTAAGATGTAGTCATGTTCAACAGGAGGGTATATGATCCTTACTCACTTCAAGTATGTCCCGGTTGACGTCGATTGGCATTCCGTAGTGGATGACTTCGGTAACCTTGTAAAGCCGTTCGCTGATCTGTCCCGGCGTTCAAACGCTGCATGGTGGAATGCCTATCGGTTTGCTAACGGTCAATCATTCGAACAAGCCGGAATGCGTACCATCGGTTGTCTCATTGAGGAGCATTAAGCTATGTCCCGCTATCGTCCGAGCTATCACTTTCAGGTAACAACCGCTGTTCCCTGCCCAATCTGTAACACCTTTGTAAAAGAGGAGGATGTTAAGAAGCGTTCCCGCTACGTGTGGAATGGGGGCGGATGGATTGAGAGCCACGGGTGTCAAGCCTGTTTTGACAAGGCTATTGGTGAAGCCGAACAAATCGCAAAAGACTACAAAGGATGGGATTATGTATGACTTGATGTTTTTCATTCTTCCCATTGCTATTTGGGTGTATGGTACGGTAATGGATGCAGCGGATAAAGCCGAAAAACAGCGTAATGACAGCAAGGGGAAATATTGATGGATATCGTTCGCGTAGTTGTCTCAGGTGTCGCTACGGGAGCAATCGCTCTTTACTATTGGATTAAGGGGTAACCATTATGTCTAAGGAATGGATCGCCGAAGTTAGGTTTACGCAAGAGGGGGTTTCACAGGTAGTTGCGTTCTATCTATCCGCAGCTAGTGAGACAGAGGGTATGCATGATTACATTAATACCTTAATTGAGTTCCAAATCCCCTTTACCTTGTCGGTTTTTGAGGAATAACCCCTATTATGGATATTGTGTCATTGATCTGTAAGATCGTTCTCTGTGGCGAAGTGTTCGTCGGTTTCTGGCTTGCCTACCTTTGGTATCTCGACAAGCTGTGGAACATTGAGAATGCAAAGAGGCGCGCTAAGGGGGTTAAATGGCCCATAGAACCGCCCGAAGATGTTGAGTATAGGGATGTAGCCAGATTCGATTGAAACCTGTTGTAAACCCTCTAAGGCCCCTTTATGGGGCTTTTCTTTTGTCTATTCAAACTATCTTACAATTACCTTACAAATGTAACAATTTGTAAATACCCCTTGGTACTGACTTGCCTATCGCCTATAATCCTCATTGTATGGTGTTGTATCGGTCGTTTGAATCTCCCTTGCAGGCTGTAAGCAAGTTTGAGGGTTCAAACTTTTGGTGTTTGTTCATCCTGTGGAGACTTTCAAAATGTCTGCTACTGCTGCGGTTGTCGAGAACAAGCTCGAACCCATCAATAAGGCCCCCGAAACCCGTCAATTGATTGTTACGGGTCAAGGGTTGTATAACATGTTCATGGTCCCGGATGCGCAAACCCAAACGCGCATGGCGTGGATTCGTGAGGTTTTGGTCCCGAACGCTGATGCCCTGCAAGTTAAGGGTGCGTGCGATGAGCTTGTGAAGCTTGCCGCAAAGGCCGATGAAGCGAACGGCGTACCTGAGAAAGAACGCGGGCCGAAGCGTAATACGGCAATGAACGTTCGCACGTTCGTGCAACAGATTTATGGTGCCCTGAAGTTTGCGGCACCTGAAATGCAGGCAATGGGCTTTACCGATCAAACGGGTTGGCTCGAAGCCCGCAACATGGCCAAGCCTGCTTTGGAGCGGGCCGGCAAGATCTGGACGGGACACGATATCCCGTCGGATGCACAGAAGGCCCAAAAGGCCCGTTTGCGCGAAACCAAAGCAGAAACACAGGCTTTTCTTGATGCAACGAAGGAAACGCCTCGCGCGGTCAATGAGTCGTTTGTTTCGTGGCAAGCTCGCATTGCTGAAGTCGCGCAAAAGCAGGTGATAAAGGCGCGTGAAGATCAAATGTTGGAACAGGCGGAAAAGGAAATAGAACGCTTGTCCAAAAAGTATGATCGGGAAGTATTGGCCCTGATTATGTCCGGCCTGCAAGGCGTTCTCAAGGCCGATAACGCAGGCCAGTCTGAAGTTAGCGACGCCGAAGCGGAAGCACTGCTACGTGCGGGGGCAGAATCCGGCGCACTTGAGGTTGAGCACGTTGAAGAAGAGGAAGTTACCGAAGAATGATCTGTAATACCACTGTACAATGGTTTCTGGTAGTTTCAGCTAACTACCTTGAACTGAAGTAACCGGACCCCGCTTTATGCGGGGTTCCTCTGTTTCCTTTCGATGCCCGCTATATGCGGGCTTTTTGCATTACAAGGCCCTGTAGATGGTCTTACAGGTTTGTAAGGATGTTTGTACGTTCAAACTGGAGTCATCATGGTTTTAGACTTTGCCGTAAGCGATAACTCCCCATGTTGGTTCTGTTCCCTTGTAGTGGATGACTATGGTTTTGAATGGTCCGCATTCGACGGACAAGGTAATTATGAGCAGGCATGGCTCTTTTTGACTTCGGAACAGGAGCATTGATATGGTTACCGCACTTGTCGGGTTGGCAACGGTTATGCACCTTTGGGTAATCGATTGCCGCAATCAACACTTGCAAAACAGTATGATGCAAGTGACCGATGTTAACTACACCGTCCATCAAGAATGGACTGACACGGATAATTACCATCATGGTTAACAAAATGTATATCTTCCCGGATGGCTATTATCGTCTGCGTAAGGGTAAAGGCCTAATTGACCATCAATTCGTGTCGTTTGACGAAATTGTATGGTGTTAGGCACCTGTAAGGGTGTTTGAACCTGCAAACTTTGGAGATTTGCCATGGAATATGCAATCATCCACAATACAAGCCTGAATATGATTGAACGCCATGAAGCGTCAAGTGGTAGTGAAGCGTTCGAAAAATATCTTGCGGCGCACCCGGAATTGGGATGCGATTCTATTTCAGAGTTGTGCCAAGCCTATCCGATTTTGATGGGTTCTTTACTCGCAGCACCAATGCATTAGCAGGAGGTTTTATGACTAATTGGGAAGTAACGATGGTAAATACGCAGGCTCCGTTTGACGTTAAGCGGATTCACGTCAATACGCAAACTATCGTTGAAGCACACAGTGAAGCGGAAAAGTTGTATCCGGATTATTTCATCCGTTCTGCTCGTTTTCATGCAACCGATCTTTCTAAGGAGTTTGGCTATGGATATGGACCCGTTGAAGCTCAAGCCGTTTGATCTGGAAAAGGCAAAAGCTGGGAAGCCTTTTGTTCAGTTCTATAATGGCATCCTCTTTGAAAACAATTTCCGATTCATTGGAACTACTACAAGGGGAGATATTGTTTACGAATATGGCGTTAATGGTAATATCGCTTTCCGACCGCCGACTAGCCTTCGAATGCTCCCTGAATTCAAGAAAGCGAAGTTCTTTTTGTATCGAAACACGAATAAGGCCGTTCACGTGTGTAGTGATACTGAAAGGAATCGTAAGTGGGCGAAAATCTACGATCGCCCCATCATCAAGGAATTTGAAGTCGAATACGAGGAGTAGTCGACATGGATATCACCGAAGCATTAAGAATTGCTGATGTGCTGGAGCAAGATGATGTAATCTCTCCAGTCGCGTTAGCGTTACGCGCTCTTGCAAAAGAGTACAAAGATGTATCTGAACGATTGGTCATTCTGGAGAGTAACTATGGATGCTAAGTTTATTCATCTTCGCAATCGCGACGCTAATCATTGTGTCACGGTCAAGGGTGGCACGACTGTGGCATTTATCTACGAAAATGGTATCGTTCGCTTCGCTCTTGCCAAGTGCCATGAACGCGACAATTTCTGTCGCCGAACTGGTCGTGTGAAGGCTGAAGGCCGTCTGAAGTCCGCTCGTTATGTGCGGGAGATTTTTGTGCTGCACGACCAGAAACCTTTTGATGCCATCATGGAGGCGCTGTGATTCCTGTTCTGAATGAAGAATCGTTCGACGAGATCAATGCTCTTTTGCGCCAAATCGGCGAGGAAGAAAAGGAAAAGTCGGAAAGTCAACCGTTGATTTTTATTGGGAGCGGCTGTGACGCACAAACCTGTTTCTTTAAAAGCCAGCAACATCTTTGATTCAACTGGTTGGATGAAGCCGGAAGCCTTTTCTACGATTCGGGCGGAACACATCGGAGCAGGCCAGTTTCCGCCTCGTGTGTACAACGTTAAGACTTGTATCACGCAGAGACAGGGTTGGAATTCTCTCATGGTTGAAAACGGCGTGTTTATCTGTTGTGGTACAAGCTCGATTGAACAGTTGCACGGAATTTGGACAAGCGACAGTATCCAGTGGCAAGAAGCGCTGTCCATGATTCTCCGGGGAATGTTGTATTGGGAACCAAAGGAAGGGTTTTTGCGGGTTCCTGATCTGTTGATGTGTGTGACGGAAAGTCAGTTTGAGAATAAGTGGGGTGATTGTGACCTGCCAAAGTGGTTTATGGATCATGGTGCGGTGGATATGGGCATTTTCCCCAATAATGTCCACGGTCCCGAAAATCTGCACCTGATTCGGTGGAATCCACGCAACTGTGCAGAAAAGCTTAACGACTGGGTGTATTGGAATACCGAAAGCACCTTTATTCCCCTTTATATGAAAGGAGTGTGGGAAGATGAACAACGACAAGCTCGTGAAGCAATGGCTCAACAAAAGGCAAAAGCTGGAGAACGGGGATCTCTTGGTGCCGTTGGGGCATCAGATGTTCGACCTGCACTCAGGGCAGGGGTTCCAAAACTGGACCCGGCTCCGGTTGTTCCGCAACCGATTGACCAAGGAGGTTTCGCTCCTTTTCTTGGCGGGAACGCCTATCTCAAAGGAATACAAAATTATGTTGTTGAAGACCTTGGCGTAAGAAAAGATGGCTAAGCGAGCACATGTGTATGTGGACAAGGGGGAGCCGGGTAAGTATTATTTTGAGGCTCCCATTACTCACAATCTTTCATTTGGGGAGAAAAAGAAAACTCCGGAGCCATACACCGATCCGAGGAAAGAACCCGTGAATCTTGTAAACTATCGAGATCGAACGAATTGTCGTTTGATTAGCAGCAAGAATGCGATGAATAGTCGTGTTCCCAAGGAGGTTCAATATCTGTTGACTCCGCATCCCTCACTTCAAGAGGTTCAAGATTATCTGGATCTCAAGCGAGTGGAGGGTTTTGGTGAAGGTGCCATTGTGTGTCGTAAGTGGGCAGCTAAGGGCCACCATAAGTGGTCTCAGCAGTGGGGAACCATCATGCTTGTCCACAAGATTCCACGTGGAATGATGGCTCCATATCATCCATACTCGGTCAAGTGGCATATGATCGGAGAGATAGAGCAAGCGTGGGCAGAAGATTTGATTGTCATTCATGCGGCTTTGGATGACGATACTCTTGATGCCATCGCAGAAGCTCAAGGAGTGGAAGTGTGATCGTTCAGACCAATGAATGGCCATATTATGAACTGTATACAACGGTGATTGCTCGGGGCCAGTATTATGGTATCTTGTCCCGATATCGCTCTTTTCCGGAGGTGTTGCTGGCATTGGAGGAAAAAACAGGTCGGAAGTTGGAGGGTCTACGGCCATTAGCAATTGTTTCACAGGTCAGACTCACCAATGCTGATGCTGATTTTCTAGTCGATAATGGAGTTCCCCAGATTATTGTGGAGTAGGATATGAAACCTGAGTTTTATGTGATTCGTCTCGGGCGGCAACGAGACAATACCAAACCTGTTCTCGGACAGATGCCACAAGCGCCTCGTGGACAGCGCGGTTTTCGTAACTTCGATGTTGGTCCTGCTCCGGAGGAATTGGTCGCTGCTGAACCCAATCCGATTTATCTGGAAGCAGATGGTTTTGGGCAGGAGTTGATTCGCAGTGAGTTGCGTGATCCGGTGATCGTTTTCTCCACTCAAGAGATTGCAGAAGTCCATGCAAAGGAGTTGGCAACCAAGAATCCAAAGGTTTTGTATGGTGTGCTTGGTGTGCTCTCCGTATATGAAACCGGTGAGGCTCCGGTAATCGAGAAAACGTTCAACAATGCTGGTGAATTGGTTCTGAAGGAGAATCAACCATGAGATACGGCTGTGATGTGAATCCCCTTCCCCACTGCTGCGGTTTCTATGAAGCCGGTTATTTCCGCGTGCGGGATGGTTATAGCTCCTGCGAGATTCAACATAACTCATGGGAAAAGGTGTTGAAGAGTGCCCTCGAAGAAGCCCAAGATCAACCTCTTATCTTCAACTTTGTCAAGCCCAAGTATCCGGACGAATATGAGGAAGATGTTTATGGGGTGAAGGATGAAGAGGGCTACTGTGCGGGAGAATTGCGTGCTCTTGTCAAGGCACATCCAGATGCCAAGCACATCGGCACGTTTTACAACGAAAATTCCAGCAACACGGTAGATAGCTGGTACATTTACAATCAAAAAAACGGTTGAAGATCGGATTATTGACGAGGATGATGACAATGACTATTAAGACGTTGGGTTATCTTGGGATGGGTACAGGTGAACATGAGCCGTTTGATCAAGTGTACCCGAAGGGTTTGTTTGTTCGTCCAAAGGATATCGCCGATGGAGCCGACATTGACGCGCTGGTTGTATGGGGTGGGGAAGATATCTCGCCGACCATCTACGGAGACAAGGTATCTGCGGCAAATGGGGCTGATGCCCGTCTATCTCACCGTGATATCGTCGAAAAAGCCGCCGTCGAAGAGTGCATCAAGAGGGATATCCCCATTATTGGTGTATGTCGAGGCGCTCAACTGGTATGTGCCCTTGCTGGGGGACGGTTGATCCAACACGTCGAGAACCACGGCAGGAGGCACCTGTTGTCTACGTTCGATGGACGTGATGATATCGTGACTAGTTCGGTACACCATCAGATGATGTATCCGTTTGATGTGGATCACGAGATGATTGCGTGGGCACAGAAGCCTCGCTCGCGTGGTTGCTACATCATTGGGGATGATACGTCTGATCCACGTATGGAGGATAAGGTAGAACCTGAGATTGTGTGGTTCCCGAAGATCAAGGCATTGGCTATTCAGGGTCACCCGGAGTTCCATTCGGACCCGGAGAATGATCCGTTTGTACAGTATTGTATGCAACTTGTTCATAAGTTTATCCTTAACGATCTGTAAGGGAGTTTGAACATGCAAAACTTTATGCTCGGAAGCGACCCGGAAGTGTTTCTCCGCAATCCGCTGAATGGAGAGTTCATCAGCAGTGTTCGTAAGATCGGGGGTTCAAAGGAACGTCCGATGCCCATCGATGAACAGGGCAACGCTGTGCAGGAGGATAACGTTGCAGTGGAGTTCAACACTCCGCCGTGCCAATCCGCAGCAGACTTCATCAAGCACATCAACATCAACAAGGAATGGATCGCCGAGAAGGCGAAGTCCCTTGGTCTGGAGATGTGTATCATCCCATCGGCTGAGTTTACCGACGAACAATTGCACAGTCGAGAAGCTCAAACGTTCGGGTGTGAGCCCGACTTCAATGCGTGGAAGGATGGTCGGATGAATCCCCGCCCGCGTTCGAAGAATAAGAATCTTCGTTCGTGTGGTGGTCACATTCATGTTGCATTGGATATGGGTGTCGATGATCCGATCGAAGTAATCAAGGCAATGGATCTGTTCGTGGGCTGTCTCATGTTGGAGTTTGACCACGACAAACAACGGAGGGAGTTGTATGGCAAAGCTGGTGCATTCCGGTACAAGCCGTATGGTGTGGAGTATCGCACGGCATCCAACGCTTGGATCGAAACGGACGAGCGTATTCAATGGGCATGGGACCAGTCGGAGAAGGCTCTTGCTTATGCTCGTAGTGGCAAAGGCTTCACGGAAGAACAAGGTATAAGGATTCAACGCTGTATCAACGAGAGCGACATGGATCTGCTGGCTGAACTGAAACTGGAGTTCGACCTTTAATATGGATAACGCACAGGTAGTAGAAGACTTTCGCCGACGCTGGCAAGAGACCTACGTCTGGCTGAAGATGAAGGGTAAGGGAATTGAAACGCTGGTATTCGTCCGCCAAGTAGAACACGACGAGAGCAAGGTAGGTGTGCTACACCTTGAGTCTGCGGACTACGGCTCCATGACTATAAATCTTGGTAGTTCGGATCACAGCCTGATGTTCCGTTATCCCAAGAGTGGTGTATTTCAACATGGGAGCAATGCGTGTTATTTCCATAGGCGGCCTGCTCGTCAGTGGCGGCGTGGTATCTGTTCAGACAATAGTACGTTGTCCACTACCATGCGCCATCTGGGTGGGCCGGGACATAATATGTCCATCAATACGGTGAGTGCCGCATTTAAGCACAAGACATATCCGATAGGTGAAGCCCTGCAACTGTTAGATAAGCGCATGGCTCGGAGTGTTGCATTGGAGAATAACTTCTCGATTGCACTCAGTCCGACTCAGGCGAAGGAGCATCTGTTGCTGTTCTGGACAGATCCGGTTGCTCGTGTGACTGCTGATGGGAAACTGGCCACCTTGTATGAAGAGGTGATGGAAGCTAACGTCAATGAGGTTCTACATGGAAGCTAAGATGGCGAAGAAACCTGCTGCTCCGAAGGTGGTAACCGTTCGAAATTACTTCGGACTAGATGCGGTGGGAGAGCATGTGCCTGATGGTATCCAGCCGGAAGAAGGACTATCAAATCGGCTGGTTGGCATTGAAGTTGAAGTGGAAAATCATGAGCTTCGTCAATATCCAAAGGCTGTGTGGACAGCTACCGATGATGGGAGCTTGCGCAATAATGGCATCGAATGGCTCACTCGGCCCATCCAAGCGCGATATGCACCGGGAGCACTGCACAATCTGATGAATGAAGCACTGATGGATGAATGTTGCTTCAGTCCTCGGACAAGTGTACATGTCCACGTGAACTGTCAAGATGTGCCCATCGAAAAGATCTCGAATATTGTGCTGCTGTATTCAGTGTTCGAACCGTTGTTCTATCGATTTGCTGGTCGTGGGCGAAACAAGAATATCTTTTGTGTTCCTGTACTGGAGACAGCCCAACTTTCCGGTATCGCAGATAAGCGATTGAACAACGTTACCGATGGTTGGTCGAAGTATTCCGGGCTGAATCTGGTTCCGTTACGAGAGAAAGGCACCATTGAGTTCCGCCATATGCACGGTACTCGCGATGTGGCCAAGCTCACGAAGTGGGTGGATATGCTTACCCGTTTGGTGGATTTCGTCCATAAGTCAGATGTAGGTGAGCTTCGAAAACTGCTGCATGGATTTGACGAGTCCGTCAACGTCGGCCTGCTGTTATTGGATATCTTCGGAACTTCAAATATGGGAGCTCTTGGATATACTGGTTACGAAGAGATTCGTGAATCTGTGGCCAATATGAAGCAAGCGTTTATCTCCACCGGCACGACCACGAAGTTGATTGTTGAGCGAGACGTTGCTACCGCTCCGTTCTTTACCACCAAAATCGTTAAAGGAATCTAACCTCTATGTGCGGCCTCGTAAGCATTGTCGCTCGACGACCGATGGGTTTCAACTCAAAGACTCTGGATATGTTCGAACAGATGTTGATTTTCGATACTGTTCGAGGCAAAGATTCGACTGGAGTTATCAACATTCGCCGAGATGGATCGGTGGATATGATGAAACAAGCGGAGCAGCCATACTTCATGCTCCGGTGTCAACAATGGAATCAGTTTCGACTGCGTTCCACAGGTGAAGGTCGTATTCTTGCGGGCCACAACCGAGCAGCAACTCGTGGCAATGTGACCAATGAGAATGCCCATCCGTTCTATGAGAAGAACATCGTGCTGATGCACAATGGTACTCTCGATTATGGTTGGGAAAAGCTCACCACTGAAAAGGTGGAAGTTGATAGCCATGCAATCTGCCATGCACTGACGGAAGGTACACCACAGAAAGTTATCCCCACTATCGAAGGGGCGTTTGCTCTGCTGTGGTTCGATATGGAAACGGAGTTGTTCCATGCTGTGCGGAATGACCAACGGCCCCTGTCTTTGATCACCACAGATGACTTCTACTTTCTCGCCAGTGAGTCGTGGATGGCGACCATTCCGTGTATCCGTGAGCGTATCAAAGTCATTGAGTCAAAGGAAATTGAACCCGGGGAGTTGCTCACATTCAATCTGAGGGGTGAGTTGAAGACAGAGCCAGTGGGTCTCCATCAAGATCCGCAGATGGCAGCTCGATACAAGGCTTGGATGGCCTCGCAAGGCGTTGCCGGCACATGGGAGGATGACTTGGGGGAGGCATTGCCGCTGAAGGGGACGCAGGTAACCTTTCCGGCGGCAAAAAAAGATTGTTCCCCTGCATCACCGATGCAAAAGACGTGTGCTCTGACGTCGACCAGTACGACGAACAGCGACTCCAAATCGAAGAAGGTCGGTGGAGAGGATGGCCTTACTAGTCTGGAGGCACAGCAACAGTCTTTGAAGGTGGAGTTGGCAGACCTCCCAAAAGGCCGAGAGATCGCGGTGAAGATCTGGGATGTGAAAGCCTTGCCCAACGGCGCTATCAAATGGACAGGCAAAGTCGTCGAGCCCGGCGTCGAGATGTACGACGCTCAAGGGTTCTTGCCTCGCAGCCTCCTTGGGAATGAGTGGCCTCGGTGGATGGAATTTCCCATTCTTGCCAAGGTGGGCTGGTGTACCAAGACTGTCTGTGGTATCTCGGTCTATGTTCGGGATTGTGAATTGCTTCCGCAAACACTGGCCCACAATGCTCAAGTTGTTAGTGAGCGCCTGTGGCATCATGTAACTGACACCTGTTCCTGCCGTGATTGTGGTGGTCTAATCGAAGATTGGGAACGTGGTTGGACAAGTGTCAAAACCAAGGGTGTCCACGGCAAGACTCAGAGTGGCAATCCGATTAACGCAGTTGAAGTCGTGTGTCCCGATTGTATTATGAAGGCCCTCGATGGGGAGTTCTATGCAAAATACAGCCAAACGTACTACCAGAAGAAACTTGCAGTTCAACAGGATCGTAAGGGCCAGCCCGCGACTAGTCGCTCTGCTGCCATACAAGATAGCGAGTCAGTCAGCGGCGAACCTGTCGGCAAGAATGGCTCAGTTATTGTCGTCCCGAGTGGTACGACTCTACAATGATCGCCCCAATCCGATCTTTGATCGACGAGGTGTTCGGCATTTGATTAATTGGGGGTGCAGTAATGGGAATGTTAGGGTGGATCACGTTATCAATCGGTTTGATTCTGTGGCTCGTGCTGGTAATAAGCTACATACTTTCGAGGCCCTGAAAGATGCAGAAGGTATTCGAATTCCTGAATTCACAACCGATGTTGATGTGGCCTACAAGTGGCTTCGAGAAGATCATGTGGCTGTTGTGGCTCGTACTAAGCTTACTGGTCATAGCGGGGCTGGGATTGTATTGGTTAGTGAGCAAGATGCTACGCTGCCTGCTGCGCCGCTATATGTCCGATATGTGAAGAAGCAACAGGAGTTCCGTGTTCACGTAGCCTTTGGAGAAGTGATCGATGTTCAAGAAAAGCGAAAGCGAAGAGATCTCCCCGACGACTTCGCTACAAACTTTCAGGTACGTAATCATCAGACCGGATGGGTCTATTGTCGTGAAAACATCGTCGAACCAGAGCGACTGCGAGAAATGGCGGTGGCGGCTGTGTCGAAACTTGGCTTGGACTTTGGAGCCGTTGACCTCATATATAATGCCAAACGGAACGAGGTGTACTGTTTGGAAGTCAACACGGCTCCCGGTCTTGAGGGATCGACGGTGGACAAATACGCAGCGGCTTTTGTAAAACACATTCGAGGTGTGTGATGAAATTGGAACTCTATGTTATAACCGTGACCCGAATTGAAGACGGGGAATGGGAACTCGATGGGTACGTTCGCACCGATAACTTTCCTGTTAAGATCGTAGATCGTCGCCAGAAATTCTATGGCAAGCGATATCTGGTAACCGCTGTATCCGTTGAGGAGATTCGGAAATGAAACAAGTTCAAGGTGATATCTGGATTGATGAGCAAGAAGATGGGACTATCAACATCGGATTCGTGCAAGCGTTCATCAACCGCAAGATGAATGAATGTTTCCATGTGCTGCAAGCCGATACGCGTCGTGTGGAGCAGGAAGGGGCCATGTTGGTGATTGAAACCAATGATGCGCTGGAGTCCATTAAGGCTCCGATCACGGGCCAGGTGTCTTACTTCAACAGTAAGGCCCGCAACTTCCCGGATCGGCTCACGCAGGAAGATATTATCCTTACTCTGGTACCACCGAATGTGAAAAAGAAACAGGAACCAGAACCCGTATATGCGGTACAGGAAGAATTCGCTATTGGTTGGAACGATCTGAATGAGAACCAACAACGGCTCCGTCAAGAAGCACTGATCCGCCTAGCAAACCAACAAATTCTTCGAGGTCGTCGATAATGAGATGCCTTTCCTGCGATAAACGACTAAACAATCGAGAATCAACAAGGAAATATTCATCCAATGGAAGCTTCGTGGATCTATGTGATCGTTGTTATTCTTATGTTGCTGATGATATTGCTGCCGTCGACGGAGAAGGTTACGTCGAAAACATTGATATGGGAGATGATGCAACCGATGAAAGCTTCGAAACAAGTGGGTTTGGGATCACTGGACTCGAAGAAGGGTACGATGAAGACAGTCGGTAAGGTTACCTGTAAGGCTTGTGGAAGGGTGTTTGAAAGTGGTGACGCGTGGAAAAAGAACACTACGTGTGACCAACCAAGTAGCTGTATGTGTCCGGAGGTACAATTATCAATGCGACGAGCAGCGCAAGCAATCGACAAGGCAAAGGGTTCGGCTGGTTATATCGTACGTAAGAAGGAAGAATGCATCTCCACCAATCGAGCCGAAGATGAACACTACCAGTTGTGGGTAACTGTGGCTCCGTTGTTGACGATGGAGATCATCAAACCCAAGAAAGTCAATAGAGGTAAACATGTATGAACGAGACCGAACTAGATTTGTTCGACACGGCCCTTGTGAGACGTGTGGTAGTCGAGACAACGTTGGATGGTATTCTAACGGGACGGGTTTTTGTTTTGGATGCGGAAAATTCTACCGAGGAGAAGTGGAAACGGCAATTAGAGGGGCTGAAAGGGGTAATTCGGCACCATCATTATCAGATCAAGGACTACGACCCCCTCCTGAAGACCTTAACTTTGAGTACGGAGAGGCTGCCATTCATTGGATAAGGAAGTATGATCTACATGTAGAAGATCTTATTCGTAACAACATCAAATGGAGTCAACGTCGTGAACAACTCGTATACCTCTTTTATGGACAAGATGAGGATGTTGTCCTCTGGCAAGCCCGAAACTTCAGAAGCGGCACCGACCACAAATCACGCTTCTTTACTGGAGGAACACCAGAAGAAGTTATTGCAACTTATCCTCCAAAACAAACGGACGGTCCGGTTGGAGTATTTGTCGAAGATTGCATCAGCGCACTCAAAGTGGGAAAGTCCGGCTTTGTCGGAATCCCGTGCTTTTCTTCAACAGTTTCGCCTCGGAAACTTGCCCGGATCAGCAAGCGATTTGACCACCTAGTGTGGTGGTTGGATGCTGATAAGTATAAAGATGCACAGAAGCAGAAGGAACGAACTGACCTATTAGGCTGTAAATCCTATGTGATCTATACGGAGCTAGATCCAAAAGATTATAGCGAGGTTGCCATTCAACGCTATATTAAGGAAAAAGTTTATGGACAAAGTTGAACGTGATGGAAAGATTGCCGTGCTTTATTCTCCCGGCTATGGTGCTGGTTGGTATAGCTGGCATAACAAAGAAGAACTCATATTTGATCCGGTTGTGGTGCAAATGGTAGAAGAGAATAGGCGTGAAGATATTCCGGAGTATGTTAAAAATAAATATCCCGGTGAATATCTTTATACGGGAGGGGCTCCAGACCTTCGAATTGAATGGGTGCCAAAAGGTAATCGTTTCGAGATTCATGAATATGATGGATCGGAGAGTTTTCACTGGTTTTATCCTGACGATTCACTGGTGGCTTAAGCATGAAAGTTAATTCTGAAAAAGAAAGGCTGCTTTGTTATTCTGCTGGTATCTTTGATGCAATGCTAAGCAATAGTGTAACTACGCAATTTCAGACCACTGATGGTCTTATGCGTCAGAGTATTCGCTTGGCTAATGAGATGATTCACGCAATTTATGATGATGAAAAACTTGCTGAGATCCTCAAATGAACACTCTTATCAAATTCGGTTCCTTTCTTGGAGCACTTTCATTCGCAGTATTAGTAGCTATTGGTATTCATCAGAAGGTGGAAGTTAACTATATCAACAGTCATCAACCTCCCACATTGACGCAGTTACAAGAGAATGTGGTGCAGTTTGAGACGGATGGCGGAGCCGTATGTTCTGGTTGGATCAGTGCAAAAGATGGAAAGATTCACACGGCTGCACACTGTTTTGACTTCCATCCGGGAGAACACGAAGTGGTTGTGTATTTCTCGGATAAGACAATAGAGCTTTGGAAAACTGATTGGGTAAGTACCGTTGATGCTGATAAGGAGGATTTTGCCACACTCATTCCGAAAACGGACACAAGTCACGTGGTCTCGGGCCTCAAAGTTTGTACATTCAAACCTTATTACGGAGAGTTTATCGCCATTATGGGAGCACCATATGGGGTTATGGATAGTATGTCCTTTGGATATATTCAGAAGCCCGATAATGACGGTGTGATTATTCTGGATGCCAAGATTCTTCCGGGAAATAGTGGTGGAGCAGTAATCGATACTGAAGAAGGTTGTGTTTTGGGACAAGCAGAAGCCATTTTTAACCCTCAAGGTTTTGGTGAAACTCCTTATGGCATCAATATTGCAACTCCTGTCAAGTGATTTATTCTGGGATTATCTTGGTAAGTTTGTATTAACCATTCTTATTTTAAAGGTATTATATGACGCATTCAAACCAAGACAACAGTAATGATTCTCCTGTAGTATTGGGCCATCCCCTTCCGGATAAAAAGGAAGAAGAGATTATTGAAGATACCGATGAAAAGGATTTTAAAGCTTATCTGGAGAGGCAAACAAAGCGATGAACAAAGTGGTACTCTATATCAAAAACTGTACCATCGCAGCAGCCCGACTGGTGAAGTCTCCCTTCGGACTCTATCAGTACAGCAAAGACGACGGGTACGTTAAAAACGTCTTGGTGACGTTGGACTGCTTGGGTAATACCATCCTAGGGGGTGACCCCGACGAGACGATCTCAAGCCGTTCTGCGAAGGCTCAGGCATATGAACAGAGTCTACTGTATCCTCGATGGGGGTGGGGATGCCGGATGTGTTCTTTCCTAGCCATCTTCCAAAAGGATCATTGTGCTAAGGCTCTTGAGAGGAATGTTGGACACCGTGCAGTTATACCGGATGAGTAAGATCTATATGACACGCGTATACAATGAAGGGCACTATGCTGGGTATCATGGTGAGTCCGAAGAATCTAATCCTTACGAGGCTGACGACGATCGCTTCTGGGAGTGGATCGAGGGATACGTGGATGGAGAGATGGACTGGCAGGAGGACAACCAATGACCAATGAAACGATGAAGGACGGCAAGCGGGCGGCGTTTGAGGCATGGGCGCTCAACGAAGCCATTAGCATCGTGCGTAGCGCTCACAACAGCGATGAATATGCGTACCCGGCTGCACGAGCATCATGGAAGGCATGGCAAGCCCGCGCGGCAGCATCGCAAGCAGCGCTGAGCGACGCGGAGGACGCGGAGCGGTATAGGTGGCTAAAGATGCGTTCGAGCATTCCAGACCAGCAAAGGATCATGCTCTCGACGCCGTGGGGCCAGTGGGATGCCGCGATAGACGCCGCCCGCAAAGCCGAGATCGAGCGCAAGGAGGGGATTGACAAACCTGTAGAGATGTGAGATAATGTACGTCTGATGGTAGAGCAGCTAGGGTGTCGAGTAGGTAGATACCCTAGTATGCTTGACAAAGTGATCAAGAATATATACCATCAATAGTCTTCTTTCTTTTTACAGAAGAAAAAATTTAACTTCTTCTGTTTTTCTTTCTTCGGTTCAGGTAGTTTATATAAAGGAATAAAAAGATTATTAAAACATATAATAGTAATCTATATAATCTTCTTAAAGAAATAAAATATGAAGAAGATACTGGTAATTTTTATTGGGTAAACCATCGAAAAGGTCGCAGTGAAACTGCGGGTTCCTTTTCCATTAATGGGTATCTCTGTATCACCTTCAACGGTGAGAAGTTTCACGGACCCAAGCTGGCTTGGTTCATGGCTACAGGTGAATGGCCAGATCACCTGATTGGATACAAGGATGGTAACCCACGTAATCTCGCTTGGTCCAACCTCAAAGCTATGGCTACCGAAGATCGGGTGGAGCACTTCAAACAAGTAGGTGATATCCTCGATCAGAAGCCTACGCAAACAGCACCCGTTAGGCGTGCCTCTTTTACCCCTCGACAAGTTCGTGCAGCAGTTGAAGAGTATCTTAAAAATAAAACTCTTGTGAATGGGAGATATGAATCTATCGATTATTAAACACCTGTGCTCCAAAGAGTTTTACGAGGCTTACCGAGATAACATAAAACTGGAGTATCTTACCAAGGAACTATATCCAGTAATCACAACTCTCGATGGATATTTTAAATCTACAGATGATCCGGTGGATCTATCCGTTGATGATCTCAGTAACCTGTTCTTCGCCACACCGAGACAGAAGGGTGAGTACTACACCGAGGTGTTCCAAGCTCTGAAGGAGAACGACTCCAGTGTCGATAGCACTCTGAAGCTCATAGAAGGCCTCCAGACGGCCCACAAGCTTCGGGAGCTATCCGTACTAGCCTACGATGCTGCGGACGGCAGGAAGGGCGTCTCTGATGTGCTCAAGCTAATGGAGGGACTATCAACAAATAGCGAGGATGCTAACGATGAAGATTCCGGTGAAATTACTTTCACATCTGATGACCTTGGGGAGCTTATTGCTTCAAGTCATACTGTGGCGGGCCTTAGATTTCGTCTTAACTCTCTTAATAAAGCTCTTGGATCACTTCGTAAAGGAGACTTCGGCTTTATCTTTGCGAGACCGGAGACTGGTAAAACTACGTTCTTGGCTAGTGAAGTTACATATATGGCTCAGCACGCCGAAGGACCCATCCTCTGGCTAAACAATGAAGAGCAATCTAATAAGGTGATGCTTCGGTGCTACCAGTCAGTTCTGAATCTGACTCTTACAGAATTGATGAGAGATGTAAAAGGTAATGGAGAACGATTCCAAGAGATCATCAAAGGACGACTCAAGATTGTCGATATCGTATCTGCTTCAAAAGTTCAGATTGAACGCTTGATTGATAAACATAAACCTTCATTGATTGTATTTGATCAGATAGATAAGGTGAAGGGATTTGATAATGATCGGGAAGATCTCCGACTTGGCTCTATCTACATCTGGGCTCGTGAGTTAGCTAAGAAGTACTGCCCCATCATTGGTGTATGTCAAGCTGATGGCTCAGGTGAGGGTCAGAGATGGCTTACTATGGCAAATGTAGCCAATGCCAAGACGAGTAAACAGGCCGAAGCAGACTGGATACTCGGGATAGGGAAGGTGAATGACATTGGTTATGAGAATCTACGATATCTCCATTTGAGTAAGAATAAACTCATTGGTGATGAAGATTCTGATTCCAATATGAGACATGCACGCTGGGAGGCACTTCTAGATCCTGAACGTGGTAGGTATGTGGACCTGTGATTGGGAGAATAAATGTCAGATCGTAAGTATCAAATTGTATACATCGTGATGCGTCGTAACCTTGTTGATAACTCCAGTATTCCCTGTGCAGTGTTCCATGCAGCGGATGCTGATGAAGCTGATGAAACAGTGAGTGCATACAATCAGGAATTTGAAGATAGGGAGATCAAGGAATATACGTTTGAGTTGATGGCAACTGCTCTTTTTGAACAACAGAATAAGTGAACGTATTAGCGATCGATACCGAGAATAACACGTGGAATACAGTTCCGTGTAAAGAATGGGCGGGATATAAGGACAAAGACGGCTATGGAATGAAACAATATGAGGGTCGTCCACAAGGAGTTCATAGATTGGAGTGGATGAAATATAACGGACCTATTCCAACAGGCATGAAAATTTGCCATCATTGTGATAATCCCGCGTGTTATGAGATTGCTCATTTGTTCATAGGAACACACAAAGACAATATGGAGGATATGGTACGTAAAGGGAGGGCAGCTCGAAATGGAACACCAAAGTTAACGGCAGAACAGGTACTGCGGATACGTGAGGATGTTCGACCACAATTGGAGATTGCCAAAGAGTATGGAATTACCAAAGCCAATGTTAGTGCTATCAAACTCCGAAAATCTTGGAGGCGTATTTGAAAGTTCTAGCTTTGGATACGGAAAATAATACCTATAATGTTGGGGCCCCATTTGATCGACGATTCAAAAATGTATGCTGGAGTTGGGCAGATCAAAGTGGTGCAGGAGCAGTTAAGACAAGCCCGGATAGTCTTGCGGAACTTGCAGAACGAATTAGACAAGCTGACCTTCTCGTTGGTTTCAATTTCAAATATGATGCACACGTCCTTAGAAAACTTGGAGTCGAGTGGGGGGACAAACGAGTCTGGGACTGCCAGCTAGCTGAATTTGTAAGGAGCAATCAAACATGGAAGTATCCCTCACTGGAGGAGTCTTTAGTCAAATATGGGCTTGGACACAAGGAAGACGTAGTGGCGAAGGAGTATTGGGCGAAGGGAATTCAGACGGAGGATATTCCGTGGGAGATACTTTCATCCTATGCATCCACGGATGCCCAACAAACCTTGAATTTGTACTACAACCAGATGGAACATATGCCGCCAACATCAAAGCGACTAGTGCGGCTGATGTGTTTGGACCTGTTGGTACTGGAGGAGATGGAGTGGAACGGCATCAGGTATAATGAGGAACTCTGTAGGAGCCGTGCTGAGGAGATTAAAAACGAGATATCAGAAATCACCAACGAACTTCACGGAGTTTATCCTGATGTGCCTATTAACTTCTCTTCTGGGGACCATCTGTCTGCCTTTCTTTACGGTGGGACGATTGTTGAAGAAGTAAGGGAGTGTATCGGTTATTACAAGTCAGGCAAACGAATTGGTGAACCTCGCTTCAAAGTAAATAAAGTAGAGCACCAATTGCCTCGGCTGGTTGAACCTCTCCGTGGGTCAGCACTTAAGAAGGAGGGGTACTTCGCTACCAATGCTGATACCCTACTGAAGCTGAAACCATCACGAAAGACTCGGAGGATTATCGAGCTTATCCAAAAGCAAACACGACTGGAGACTCTGTTGTCCAAGACATATGAAGGACTGGTCAAGAAAGCAGCGGAACAGAATTGGGAACCGGGATATCTCCACGGCCAATTTAATCAAGTGACCGTAGCCACCGGGCGTCTCAGTTCCAGTGGCCCGAATCTCCAGAATCTAGATAGTGAAGCAAACGACCTTTTCATTTCGAGGTATAACGATTGACAATTCAACAAGTACTACAACAACTCCTTCAGAATAACCAACAGCAATTGGCTGCCTATCAGGCGGACATTACCAATCTGTTGGCGATGATTCAAAATCTTAATGAACAAAATGCGGAGATCACCACATGGCTCGCAGCAAATCCCGGCTAAATGAAGAGAAGATGTTGAACGATATGTTCGTTCTTCTTGAGTACAGTGATAATTTTTATGATTTTGTTCAAGGTCTTCCGAAGGAAACTTTCGATGAATTGAAGTTGCAGATCAAACTTCGAGAGATTAAGGGAGATGATAACGGCATTATCGGAGTCTAATTATTGCTAATACAAGCGGACGCAAGCCAGCTTGAGTGGCGCGTACTACTGGAGATGAGTCGTGACTCAACAGGAATTGCTGAAGTCCTTGCAGGAGCGGATACACATAGTCTCAACCAAGCATCATTTGATCTGCCTTCTCGCCTCATTGCAAAGATCTATCTCTTCCGCACAATCTATCGAGGAAGTGGTTGGTCATTTGCGCACGATCCAGCCTTTACTCACGTCTCTAACGATCCAAAGTTCTGGGATGGAATCGGAGAAAAGTTCTACTCCAAGTATTCCGGAATCGATAAGTGCCACAAACAATGGTGCAACAGTGTCGTTGCCGGAAGGCCATTGGAGGGTCCGAGTGGAAGGCAGTGGATCATCAACCTTGGTCGTAGCCCATCGGGAGAGATAAAGATACCATGGACAACTCTGACGAACTACCCGGTGCAGGGCACAGGTGCGGATGTTATGATGATTGCCCGGATCAGCTTCTTCCGGCGACTGAAATCAAGTGGAATCCCAGCCTTGGTTGTTTCCACCGTACACGATTCGATTGTGATCGATGCGGAGGCTCAGTATATTTCCCAGATCGCACGCTTGTTTTACGAAGTGTTCGATGATCTGATCGCCAACATCAAGAGATGTTTCGGTTACGAGTGGGTCGTTCCCCTCGACTGTGAGGTGAAGTTCGGCATGGATCTCAAGAACATGGAAAAAATTACACGAGATGCTTGCTTTTCGTAACAATCTAATATAAGATATATCATATCAACTAAGGAGAGCGTTTTGCAAATTCAAGTTCTGAGTGCTACCACGGATACCGTTCAAGGTGCCAAGGGTCCGTACCAAGTTGTGGAAGTTGCCTACAAGAATCTGTCGTTTAACGGGAAGGTGGAGTCCAAGAAGCTGATGCCGTTTGGTGCAGGGAAGGATACTGCAATCACGATGCAGTCAGCCAAGCCGTCGGATGTGTATGAGATTGAAGTCGTCAAGAACGATAAGGGGTACAACGATTGGGTAAAGGCAGTGAAGGGGAGTGCTCCCGCTGCGGGGGGACAGGTTTCGAAATCGGCGCCGGGCTCACCTCATGCATCGACTGCCACTTCAAAAGGTGGTTGGGAGACTCCGGAGGAGCGAGCCAAGAAGCAAGTGTACATCATCCGCCAGAGCAGCCTGAGCACAGCGGTAGCGGCCCTGAAGACGGACAAGAACGTTCTTAAAGCGGAGGAAATCATTGGTCTGGCTAAGCAGCTTGAGTCGTACGTTTTTGGTACTGATACTGAAGCTTTTTCGAAGATTGCTACAGACTCTGGGCTCATTGAAGACATCGCTGAGGATATCCCCTTCTGATCTTCTTTTGAAAGTCGCAGCAGTAGTTAAGATTGTTGATTTTATTTCGGAGATAAGTGATATGTTCGGATTTATTGGGAAGTTCAAGAATGAAGTTATTGCTGGTTTTGATGCTGTCCATCAGCGTTTGGTCACTCTGGAGGCTAAGGTTGACGCGCTCTTCAACCACAACACCGTGGTGGCGCAAACTGAAGAGGAAGTAAAGAAGATTGAAACTGTTGCAGCAGATACTGAAAAGGTAGTGGAAGATGCCAAGCAAGACGCCTAAACAAAAGCGCTTCATGGCGGCTGTTGCGCATTCGCCCGGCTTTGCAAAGAAGGTTGGAGTACCCCAATCTGTAGGTCGTGAATTTAATAATGCCGATCAAGGCAAAGCAACTAAACCCCAACGGAGGAATTCTCGTGGCCGGTAAAAAATCGCATCCTGGCTTTGCCAGTGTTCAAAATAAGATTGCAAAGGAAGAGGGTGTAAGTAAGGATCGTGCTGGTGCCATTCTTGCTAGCGCTACTCGTAAGGCATCCCCTGCGGCGAAGAAGGCTAATCCCGCTTTGAAGAAGGTCCGGGGTAAGTAACATGCCATACATCAACCAATCGGAGCAGGAGTTGGTTGATCCCGCCCTGAACGAACTGCTGAATATCCAACTGATCAGTCCGGGTATCGCCAACTACGTAATCACTCGGTTCCTTGCGGATACGATGGATACCAAATCGTATCGTGGTATCAATGAGATCATTGGTGTCCTTGAATGTGCCAAGCAGGAATTCTATAGGCGTGTGGCTGTGCCTTATGAGGACCAAAAGAAGGCACTTAATGGAGACGTGTACTAATATGAAATGTAAGATTGAGTGGCGGCCTAATCGTCATTATAGTGGGGAAGATGCATACGAACTGATGTATGAGCGTAGTTACGATGCTGGTGGTGGACTTCAACAAACATATTGGGATAGTGCTGGTTTCTTTTTTGATGAAGATTCTGCGATGAAAGCTGCTTTCGTGATCAAGGAAAAGACTAAAACCCTTACCTTTGAGGTCTAATATTGACTGTCGCTCTTATTGACGCGGATATTGTAGCATTCAGTTGTGCGGCGTACAATGAGCAGTGGGGCTGGGATGCGTGCCGTGAGGATATTGATAATCTCATGAAGCGCATCCTAGAAACTACAGGAGCTACCGACTTTGAATGCTTTATTTCAGGATCTAATAACTTCCGTTATAGCATCTATCCAGATTACAAGGCAAACCGCAAAGGGAAACCCGAACCTCAATACCGAGCAGAGGCAAACGCTTACATCGTTACTGAATATGGTGGAACCGTTACTGACGGCTACGAGGCAGATGATGCAATCGGTATCGCATCTAGCCGACTCGATTCTTTTATCATTTGCTCCATTGATAAGGATTTGAAGCAGATTCCTGGTAACCACTATAACTGGAGAAAGAATGAGTTTGATGTGGTCTCTACTGTTGATGGGCTTAGGTCTTTTTATCGCTCTGTTCTTACCGGTGATCGAACTGATAACATTATCTCGGGACTCAAAAGAATGGGACCAGTCACCGCCGGAAAAATCATCGACGACCTCACCACCGAATGGGACATGTACCAAGCTGTGCGAGCGATATACAACAACGAAGAAAGATTGCATCTGAACTGCCAGTTGCTTTACATTCTTCGAGAAGAAAATAAAATGTGGGAGGCCCCCACTCCACAAGGTGGAAGCTCTCCAAAGGAGACGAATGGCCCGACGGAAGAAGCGTAACGACAAATATAAGAGCAACTTCGAGGCAACCTTTGCTAAGAAGTATCCACAACTTGAATATGAAAAAGATAAGATCAAGTACACTGTGGAACACAGTTATACCCCTGACTGGAAAGTACGAGAAGGGGTATATTGTGAAACTAAGGGGTTGATGCAAAGTGCAGATCGTGCCAAACATCTTCATATTAAAGAACAACACCCCGAACTAACCATCTATCTAATTTTCCAAAATCCTAACAATAAGTTAAACCGCGCATCCAATACAACATACGCGGAATGGTGTGACAAGCACGGGATTCCTTGGGCCACGATAGATACTATCCCAAAGGAATGGCTCAAACGATGATGATCAAGCACACAGTAGAGAAGGAAGATGGCTCGGTAGTATTTCAAGGAGTTCTGGAAGGGAAGGAACTCTCCTTTGTATTGGAGATCGGCCTTGAAGCCTTAATTAAAGGTGGGATGATTCCCTTTACAGCTACCAATGAATTCCGAAGTGCTCACGATGTTCACGAACCTCCGGAGGAGATGCAGTGACGAAACACTTGGTAATTCCGGATACACAGCTACGCGCGCAGGATGATCTAAAATTTCTGGAAAATATTGGCCACTACATCGTGGATAAGCAACCAGATGTGATTGTCCAGATCGGAGATTTTGCTGACATGCCCTCGTTGAGTAGTTACGATGTGGGCAAGAAGTCGTTTGAAGGCCGTCGATACAAGTCTGACATTGAGGCAGCTAAAAATGGTATGGCAGTTCTCCTCGGTCCCCTCAATGCTTACAATGATAAGCAGCGCCGAAATGGCAAACGTCAGTACCACCCTCGACGAGTTCTTACACTCGGAAACCACGAGGATCGTATTAGTCGTGCTATTAATTCTGATCCCAAGTTGGATGGGACTCTTGACCTCAGCGACTTGGGCTACGAAGCTGCTGGTTGGGAAGTACATCCGTTTCTTGAGGTTGTTGTTATTGATGGTGTTGCTTACAGCCATTATTTTGTCACTGGTGTGGCTGGCCGTCCTGCCTCCACTGCTGCTGCCCAACTGAATAAGAAGCATATGTCCTGTGTTGCAGGTCACCAACAGGGGAGACAAAGTGCATCTGCTTACCGTGCTGATGGTAAACGCATTACTAGCATCATTGCTGGCTCTTGCTATGAGCATAATGAAGATTACCTCGGGCCACAAGGTAATAATCACTGGCGTGGTGTTGTTATGCTTCATGATGTGTCTGATGGTGAGTTTGATGAAATGTACGTCCCCCTAGACTATTTGAGGAAAAAGTATGGACAGTGAAGACTGGAAGAGACTACAGGAACTCATCTACCAAGCAGGCGGAATAGCCAATAGTGCAGGTGAGATTCCTGATGTAGTACGTGCTGATGCCATGTCATTTAACACACTTGGACTAGCTCTTCTTGATATTCAAACTCGATTGGCCCGACTTGAAACTGCCTCCGATAAACCTACATTCTATGGCCCGCTGGGAGAGAGGATTAATGGCTGAACAGGGAATCAAGTATGATCAAGGAAAAGTTCCACTTGATCTTCTGGACCCAGATGCTATGGAAGGTCTTGCAAGGGTACTGGAGTTCGGTGCAAAAAAATATGCCAGAAATAATTGGCGAGGTGGCATCGTTTATTCTCGCCTCATTGCTGCTGCTTTTCGTCATCTATTTGCCATACTACGGGGTGAGTATTATGATGAAGAGTCTGGCCTCCCTCACGTCGATCACGCTCAATGCTGTCTAATGTTCTTGTCCCACATGATGAAGAACCGACCTGACTTGGATGATCTAAACAAATGAGAATTCTCCCTAAATATTATATAGCAGGTCCCATGCGGGGTTATCCAGAGTTGAACTTCCCTGCTTTCAATGCAACAGCTAAGACTCTGCGGCAACTTGGATATGAGGTTGTCAATCCAGTAGAACTGAATCCGGACCCTGAAGCGGATTACATCGAGTGTATGCGGATCGATCTGAAAGCTTTGTGCGATTGTGATGGGATCTATCTGCTTCGGGGATGGGAAAAGAGTGAAGGTGCCAATGCGGAATTTCAAGTGGCACGAATGCTAAAACTAAACGTATGGTTTCAACCACCTATTAAGTACGAATGAGTCTCTGTTCAAAATGTAAAATAAACCCACGAGCACCATCACAACGGTGGTGCCAATCGTGCCGAAATGAATACAATCGGAAGTATTATAAACGAAATCCACAGAAAATTAATGAAGCCAATAGAAAATGGCGAGAAGTCAATGAGACACCAGAATATATTTTCAAACGCAATTTAAAGGTTCGTTATGGATTAACACTCGAACAATACCATAAGTTGCTCCAAGCACAAGAAAATCGGTGTGCCATTTGTAACCAATTGTTTGAAGATTCAAAAGTATGTGTTGATCACAATCATACTACGGGGAACGTCCGGGGCTTACTTTGTACTTTTTGCAATGTAGGGCTGGGTTACTTTCGAGAAGATAGCACAATCATGAATGCAGCAATTAAATATATTAATACATATGATTAATGAAAGAACTCTAGAAGAACTAAAAGCGTCGCTTACTCAATTGGATGAGTTGACTTTAATTGAGTTGCTAAATGTAACAAGTACGGAATTGGTTATGGTACTAGAAGATTATATTGAGGAGCGATACGATGTATTGCTTGAATATTTCGATGAGGGGGAGGAAGATTACGAGTGAGTGATTTCTCTACAGATTTGCAGGAATACGTATATAAATCGAGGTACGCACGCTGGCTAGAGAAGGAGGGTCGTCGGGAGCGATGGTCCGAAACAGTCCAACGATACTGTGACTTCTGGGCTAATCGATATGGGGATGTGTTCCCCTACCAGCGAGTGTTTGAGGGGATCTACAATCTGGATGTAGTCCCCAGCATGCGGGCACTGATGGTGGCAGGCCCAGCCCTTGAACGAGATAACATTGCTGGATACAATTGTAGTTATCTGCCCATCGATGATCCCAAGGCTTTTGATGAGTGTATGTTTATTCTTATGAATGGTACAGGAGTAGGCTTCAGTGTCGAACGACAGTACATCAATAAACTTCCAGAAGTTCCAGAACGAATTTACGATTCAGAAACAGTTATTGTTGTCGCGGATTCTAAGCAAGGTTGGGCTAGCGCTTTTCGCCAACTCATCTCCCTCCTATATTCAGGACAATCTCCGATACTTGATGTTAGCCGAGTCCGACCTGCGGGAGCGCGCCTTAAAACTTTCGGAGGCAGAGCAAGTGGTCCTGCGCCTTTGGTGGACCTATTCAACTTCACTAAGCAACTATTCAAACAGGCCGTGGGCCGAAAACTAAACTCTCTGGAGTGTCATGATCTGGTATGTAAGATTGCTCAGATTGTCGTGGTTGGTGGTGTTCGTCGGAGTGCTCTTATCTCTCTCAGTAACCTTACTGACGAACGGATGCGTAACGCTAAAAACGGTGCTTGGTGGGAAGGTAGTGGCCATCGAGCACTGGCTAACAACAGCGTAGCATACACAGAACGACCTGATGTTGGAATTTGGATGAAGGAGTGGCACGCACTATATGAATCAAAGAGTGGTGAGCGAGGAATTTTTAATCGGGTTAGCGCGAAGCGCCAAGCGGGCGCTACAGGACGTCGAGATGTGGATTGGGATTTTGGAACGAACCCTTGCGGAGAAATCATCCTTCGACCCAACGGATTTTGCAATCTTAGCGAAGTCATTGTACGAGCAGGAGATACTTGCGAGACGCTGTGCAACAAGGTTGAACTCGCTACGATTCTCGGAACCTTTCAAAGCACTCTCACAGACTTCCGATACCTCCGAAAAGCATGGAGGATAAATGCTGAAGAAGAGCGTCTGCTTGGTGTCAGCCTTACTGGTATTATGGATAACAGCCTTCTTAACGGGAGCAATAGCGATGGGTTGGCTGATACGCTTACACGGATGAAGAATCATGCGGTATCGACTAACAAGGATTGGGCGGAGAAGCTACAGATTCCTGCCAGTGCAGCCATCACAACGATCAAGCCATCTGGTACGGTTAGCCAGCTTGTTGATTCTGCTAGTGGGATTCATCCTCGTCACAATCCGTACTATATTCGCACTGTTCGGGCTGATGTTAAAGACCCTCTTGCTACTTTTCTAAAAGACCAAGGTGTGCCTTGTGAAACTGACGTTACTAATCCTTCTAATCTTGTGTTCAGTTTTCCAGTGGCTTCTCCAACTGGTAGCGTGGTCCGATCGGACCGTGGTGCAATCGAACAGTTGGAACATTATCTATCTTTCAAGCGTCATTGGTGTGAACACAATCCTAGTATTACTGTTTACGTAAAAGAACATGAATGGATGGATGTTGGTGCTTGGGTATATAAGCACTTGGATGATGTGGGTGGTGTATCGTTCCTTCCGCATTCTGATCACGTATATCAACAGGCTCCATATCAGGATCTTTCCGAAGCGGACTATCAACAATTAGCCGCGAACTTCCCATCGATCGATTGGAATATGTTCGATGGCTATGAGAAAGCTGAAGATACAACTAATGGTTCGCAAGAATACGCCTGTTCGAGTGGCGCTTGCGAATGGCTCTAACGGAGACATGAAGCATGATTACTTGGCAACTGATTAAGGGTGCGAGTGTGGGTCTCGAATACTTTGACAATGAGACTCTGGGATTTGGAGTGAATGCTGATATAGGACTTCTTCGAGTTACGTGGTACAAAGATATCGAGATCGTGGATGAGGGAGACGAGGAACTGTAGAGAAAAAGGCCCCTTTCGGGGCCTTATTTATTTGGAACTAAACTTACCTTGGAGGGCTTGAACCCATGTTTGAAGTTGC
>Ga0335069_10000658_pt1 | contig 56423 bp, 48 predicted proteins | sample Lox_Sample_11_FD_206714 | JGI IMG/M metagenome (GOLD analysis project Ga0335069, IMG submission 206714) | Soil microbial communities from Loxahatchee National Wildlife Refuge, Florida, United States - Lox_Sample_1.1 | ecosystem: Environmental > Terrestrial > Soil > Wetlands | place: USA... | reverse complement strand
TAAGAACAGCCGCTGGTGGCTAGCTCTTAGCTGCCAGCCCGCACAACAGGATGTCCAATCCGGCTTTTGGCTGGGCGCTGGAAGCTGAGGAGCTAGAAGCTGAGGAGCGAATGGCGGATTTAGTCCAGTACTACGGAACGGGGCGGCGCAAGAGCGCGATCGCCCGCGTGTTTTTGCGGCCCGGAACGGGCGAGTGGAAGGTCAACGGCAAGGCGTTCGACGAGTACTTTGTCACCGAGCAACAGCGCGTTTCCGCCAAGCGGACGCTGGCCCTCGCCGAGCTCGCTTCAACGTTTGACGTCGTGACCACTGTGAAAGGCGGCGGCGTGGCTGCACAAGCCGATGCGGTCAAGATGGGTGTCGCCCGCGCGCTGCTCGAGTTCAACCCGGAGCTGCGCAAGGCGCTGAAGACCGAAGGCCTGCTCACCCGCGACGCACGCGTGAAGGAACGCAAGAAATACGGGCAAAAGGGCGCCCGCAAGCGGTTCCAGTTCAGCAAGCGCTAGCGCGCTTGCTGGCTGTTTGCTCTTGGCTTTCAGCTCCCGGCGTTGTCCCGTTTTCGTTTGCCGCATGGAAGATTCGAGGAAGCCGGCTCGCGCAGGGACAAGCTAAGAGCCGGCTGCTGAAAGCCGATAGCTGATTTTTCATTCTCCCCGTCAGGGGAATCAATTCCGGCCAGGCCGGAATGCAACTCACAAAGGAGGCCCATTGGCCACGATCACAATGAAGGAGCTGCTCGAAGCTGGAGTTCATTTCGGGCATCAGACCAAGCGCTGGAATCCGAAGATGAAGGAGTACATCTTCGGCGAGCGCAACGGGATCTACATCATCGACCTGCAGAAGACCCTCAAGCTTTTCAAAGAGGCGTCGAAGTTCGTCACCGATCTGTGCTCCCAGGGACGGACCATTCTGTTTGTCGGCACCAAACGCCAGGCGCAGGACGCCATCGCCGAAGAGGCTGGCCGCGCGGGCATGCCCTACATCAACCAGCGCTGGCTGGGCGGGCTGCTGACCAACTGGGTTACGGTGCAGAAGTCGGTGAAGCGCCTTCAGGAACTGGATGAGATGGCCGTGGATGGCCGCTACGAGCTGCTGACCAAGAAGGAAGTCATTCGCCTCGAGCGCGAGCGCAAGCACCTGCAGGCGAACCTTGCCGGCATCAAGAGCATGAAACGCCTTCCCGATGCGCTCTTCGTCGTCGATTCGAATAACGAGGCGATCGCCGTGAAGGAAGCGCGCAAGCTGGGCATCTCGGTAGTCGCGGTGGTCGACACCAACTGCGATCCTACGGTTGTGGACTACGTCATCCCCGGCAACGACGATGCGCTGCGTGCCATTCGCCTGTTCACTTCGAAGATCGCGGACTCGGCAGCCGAGGGCGTGAACCTGGTCGGCGATAAGGCATTCGAGATCGAGGCGCCGGCTCCGGCAGCGGAAGCGAGCCCAACGGAAGTCTCCTCGATCGAGGACGAAACCGAGGGCTTCGAGGCGGCGCTGGGCGGCGGAATCCGCAAGGCCCCCGTGGCCGTGGCGGCTCTCGACGAGGCCGAAGTCGCGGAAGGCGGCGACTGATCCGATTTGGCGCCTGCGCGCCGACAATAGGAACAGCGTGGCCGCGAACATCGACCACGCTTTTCTTATGCCGTAAATATCGCGGCATGAACCGAAGCCTAAACTTGAACTGTAAGGACGCGCCGGGTTGCCAGCGCGGAAGAGAGCAGGGAAAAGAGAGATGAGCACCGTGAGCGAGAAGATTGACGCAAAGTTGGTAAAGGATCTCCGCGAGAAGTCCGGCGCGCCCATGGGCGACTGCCTGAAAGCGCTGCAAGAGACCAAGGGCAACATCGAGGACGCGTTCGTGGTGCTGCGCAAGCGCGGTATGGCTTCCGCGCAGAAGAAGGCCGCCCGCACCACCAATGAGGGCGCCATCGGCAGCTACATTCACGCCGGGGGCAAGATCGGCGTCATCGTCGAGCTGAATTGCGAGTCCGACTTTGTGGCCCGCACCGAGGACTTCCAGGAACTCCTCAAGGACGTTGCCATGCACATAGCGGCAACCGATCCTCGCTACGTCAAGCCCGAGGACGTTACCGCTGAGGATCTCGAGCGCGAAAAGGAGATCTACCGCGCCCAGGCCGCTGCCACCGGCAAGCCAGCCAATATCGTCGAGCGCATGGTGGATGGCAAGATGGCCAAGTTCTACGAAGAAGTCTGCCTGCTCGAGCAGCCCTTCATCAAGGACCAGGCTGTCAGCATCAAGGAACTGATCGCGCAGAAGGTGGGCAAGCTCGGCGAGAACATCACCGTGCGCCGCTTCGCCCGCTTCAAGGTTGGCGCGCCAGAGTGGACCGTCGCCCAGACCAAGGCTCAAGAAGCCGCGGCAGAATAACGGACAACTTGAGTTAGAACATCGAAAGCCCGGGGCATCGCTCCGGGCATTCGTTTTTGGATCCGAGAATGGGATTCAGAACGTGAGTTTGATTGCCACCGTCGGCGCCGTGGAAGATTTGTGTCCCGGTCCATTGCCGCCGATCGCGCTGGTCCCGAATCCCCTGCCCAGCAGTTGATTCATCGGCCCTGAGCCCATCAGCGCGGCTGCGGAAAAGTCGAACATCTTGCCGCTGCCGAAGCGTGGCGTGGTATATATCGCGGCTGCCGAAGCCTGCCCGATCCCTCCGCCCAGCGAGTTGGCTCGGCCGGAGAAGACTTCACGGTACTGGATTCGGAAATTGCCGAATCCGGCGTTGAAGTTCATATTCATGCCTTGCCGCTCAAGCTGGTCTATTCGCAGAGCTCTTGCGATCTCATCCAGCGACAGATGCGGCCCCGCACCGTTGACCGAAAACCGCCCCATACCCGCAGTCCTTGGTCGACCAAACACTGGGACTCCGTTTGCCGCCGGGATGGTTGCCAGATGAAAAAGCCGTGCACCGAGCTGGAAGGCGCCGAGCAGCGTGTGGTCCCACGAGGCCAGGCCGAGGATCAAGTCCCGCCTCGGCATCGTCCGCAGGATTACAGGCTGTTGGCTGGGATCGCCGGCACCAGACCATGGCTCGCCCGCCAGGACACTTGATTGGCTCTCCGGCGCGGGAGCCTGCGCAGAAAGCGCTGCCCGCCCGGCAAGCAGGAGCACAAGCGCAAGCCAGATTGGCCCATACCGGGCCATCAGGCTCCTGCGTTGACGGGCATCGCGCATGGGCAACTCCAAGCCAGAAGTATGGCACAGACTCTTTGGGATTCGGAACCTGGATTGTCAGACGTGACATGCGCGGTTTCGCCAACCAGGGAGATGGGGAACTTCAGCGAAATCCCTGGGAAATCGGTTTCGGGATGCAGGCCGGCCGTGAAAAGACACACTCGGGGTCGCTCCAATCCATGTGCGATACTCGAAAAGGCATGTATAAACGGATTGTTCTGAAGCTCTCGGGTGAGGTGCTGGCCGGTTCTCGCGGATTCGGACTGGATGCCGACAAGGTGGCCGCCATCGCCGATGAAATCGTGGACGTTCATTCGCTGGGCGTCGAAATCGGCGTGGTCGTCGGCGGCGGGAACATCTTCCGCGGCGTGGCCGAACAGGCCCGCGAGATGGACCGCGTGAGCGCCGACAACATGGGCATGCTGTCCACGGTTATTAACGCCATTGCCATGCAGGATGCCCTTGAGCACCGCGGCATACAGTGCCGCGTCATGACCGCGGTCTTCATGAACCAGGTGGCAGAGCCTTACATCCGCCGCCGCGCCGTGCGTCATCTTGAAAAAGGCCGCGTCGTTATCTTCGCTGCCGGTATCGGCAATCCGTTCTTTTCTTCGGATACCGCCGCCAGCCTCCGCGCCATGGAGATCGAGGCTGAGGTGCTGCTGAAGGCCACCAAGGTGGACGGCGTCTTCAATGCTGATCCAATACTTTACAAAGATGCCGTAAAGTACGATGAAATAACCTATATGGACATCTTGAAGCAGGGCCTGAAAGTGATGGATCTGACCGCCGTGAGCCTCTGCCGGGACAACAACTTGAAAATGATCGTATTCAACCTGAACCAGCCTGGCAACATCCGCCGGGTTGTGATGGGGGAGAAGGTCGGCTCGCTGGTGACTTCGTAAGCCAGTTCGCAGTTCACGGTCGGGCGCCGGGAACGCGTGCCGAACCGAGCGGATTCCCGGGTGAACCGGCCATTGCCGGTAAATTCCGCTGAGCTGTGAACTTGTTTTCCTTTCCCGTAGATCTTGGGACAACGTGGAGTCGTCCAATAGTTTTGTGGAATCGCGCAAGCCAGAACGTCTGAACGCACTTACCGGCCTGCGCTGCTTTGCCGCCGTCAATATTGTCTTCTTTCACTTCTCCAACCCCCAGTGGTTCGGCTTTCTGGCGCCGGTGGTCAACGCCGGATACGCCTCAGTCAGCTTCTTTATCCTGCTTTCCGGCTTCGTTCTTTCCTACAACTACACATCGCGTGCCCGCAACGGCCAACTGGGCAAGGTCCGCTTCTGGACGGCGCGCTTCACACGGCTCTATCCCATTTACCTGCTCAGCCTTCTTCTCGGCTTGCAGACGCTGCCCGCAGAATACGCCACGCATACTCATTTCCTGTTCTGGGCCGGCATTCTGCTTACGCCCCTGCTGCTGCAGGGCTGGATTCCAGAGATCGCGACCTTCTGGAACACGCCCGCCTGGACCATGTCGGCCGAGTCGTTCTTCTATGTCCTCTTCCCCTGGCTGGCGGGATGGAAACGGCCCGTCGGCAGGACTCAGCTTTTCGTTCGCTTGGCGTGCGTCTGGGTGATCGGGATGGCGCCCGGGGTTCTTTATGTGCTCCTCAACCCCGACGCAATTCCGCACGTCGACCGCTGGAGCTGGGGGCCATGGCTGCAGGCGCTCAAGTTCACCCCGCTTCCTCACCTGGCGAGCTTTGTCTTCGGAATCCTCCTGGCGGATCTCGACGAGCTGGTCGGCCGCGCGGGGAGCCTCCGCTTCTGGCTTGGATTGGGTGGCTTCGCTGCCCTTTTCGGCGTCCTCGAACTTGGGCCTCTCGTCCCTTATCCCATTGCGCACGACAGTCTGTTCATGCCTCTGTTTGGATGCATCATTCTTGGCCTCTCCGGCGACAATCTTTTGTGCAAATTCTTTTCTCTGCGGCCGCTTGTCTTCGTCGGTGAGGCCAGCTACTGCCTTTACCTGATGCACTTCAATCTCTGGAATCTGCTTCACGACTCCCACCTGCTCGAGCGGCTCGGCCTGAATCGCTTCGATCCCTGGATCAGCTACTTCCTGCTCATCGGGATGGCGCTTCTGGCGCTGCACCTGATCGAGAAACCTGCGCAACGCCGCCTGCGGAAGTGGTTGATGCCGGAACGCAAAGCCCCGCCGCCACGCGAAGAGCTTCCCGCCGTGGCCCACCGCTCCTAGGCTGGATCGCCGCCGGGCCTCGCCCGCTTATCCGTGAGATCGCCCATCAAAAAAGCCCAGCCTGAAAAGGCTGGGCTCATCCTGAGGACGGATTGACCTCTCATTGCGTGACCGTCTGCGTTGCATGGCTGCCATGGGGCACGGAAATGACCGCCGTCGGCGATGCGCTGGAGGGATAAGGGGCGCTCAATGTCGAAGTCAGCGTGCCGGTGTCGGCGTTGAGGCGGAACCCGGATACCGAATTGCCCTGGAAGTTGGCGGTGTAAACAAACCGGCCAAGCGCCGCGTCGACGGTGATCGAGATTGGCTGCGTATCGGTGCTGTTGGTGGCGCTCCCGGTTGGGTTGACTGCCGCCGAGGGAGTGCCGGTCGGCAGATCAATTGTGTATGCCGACACCGACGAGTCGAGCGCGTTGGCGACGTAGAGATACTTGCCGCGCTGGTCGATGGCGATTGCCTGCGGCTCGTTACCCGTCTTGAACGGACCGTTGGTCATGAAATCCAGCGCGTACGTCGATCGGATGCTGTATCCGATCAACTCGTTCGAAGAGAAGTCGGTCACATAGACAAAGCGGTTGGTGGGGTCGCACACGGCTGCGGTCGGCTTGACGCCGGCTTCAAACGGACTGCCCGGCGCCGCGGAAAGGCCGCTGCCTGACACATGGAAAGCGAAAACCCATCCCGGGTTCGCATTGCTGGTCGTTGTTCCGCCCGGGTTGTAGGCCGACTGATCGTAGGCCGTGACAAAGACCGCAGTGTTGTTGGTCATCACGGCGACTCCGGTGGGAACGATCAGATCGTCGGTGAATCCGGGCACGACCAGCGGCCAATAGTGCAGCGAACCGTTGCTCGCCGAACTGCCGATTGCACCGCTCGAGTTCAGCGGAAAAACCGCCAATGCGGCGCCGGGTTTGTTGCCCGGATATTTGGCCATGATGGCATACAACTCCGTGCCGGCGGTGTTCACCGCGATGTAGACCGGAGAACTGCCTTCCGAGTTGAGCGTGACCGCGTCCTTCTTGGTGAGCTGGCCATTCGCGGCAATGGCGAAGTGCACGATGTTGTTGCTGCCCTGGTTGGCCACGTAGAGGTTGAAGAAATTGGGCGACACGGCCATGGCCACCGGCATGGATCCGCCCGATGGAACGGGAGAAACTCTTTTGCGCAGCGCGCCAGACTGCGAGTCGGCCGCGAAAACATCGATCACGCCGGCGCTCGATCCGCCGGTGCCCGCCGAACCGGCCACAAAGACATAGTCGATCGTAGTGATCTGGCATGCTGTCAGGACCGATGCCGCCAGAAGTCCTAAAAAAGTAACCAGAATCAACTGGCTCGGTTTACTTAACTTCATGCGCTTCCTTCGTCTCGGGCCGCTCGCTTCGCAAGCCCCATGCCTCTGGTTGAAATGTCCGTAACCATTCTAGAATCCGGTTGCGGATGCTTCGATATTGTAGGTCCGCGAACTGCGATACATCGTGTCCGAATCCGCTTGCGGCGCCAGGCGCCGGGACGCGTTCAGTACTTGGGCTTCGTCCCATTGTGGGGAATTGCCACCATGGCCGTCGGCTGCGCGTTCGATGTGTAGGGCGACGATTGCGTGGCCACCAGGCTCGGAGGACTTCCAGGCTTCAATTGGTAGCCGGAAACAGTCGATCCCAGATAGCCAGCCGCATACACAAACTGGTTCGTCGAAGGGTCGATCAGTACCGCCACTGGCTGCGTGCTTACGGCGAAGCTGCCAAAGCTGGAAAGCACGCCGTTGGCGACCGTATAGGCCGTCACGGTGTTATCGAGCGCGTTGGTCACATAGGCGTAGTCCCCGGCGGAGTCAATGGTCATCGAAGAGGGCTGGTTGCCGGCCGCAAACGGCTGATCGGTCAGCCGGGTCAGTTCCCCGCTTGACGAGACGGTGTAGCCATAGACGGCGCCGCCAAGAGCATCCGTTACATAGAGATACTGGCCCTTGGAATCGCTTGTGACCCACGAGGGCTGCACACCGGCGCCATTTGCGTCCCTGGCCGCCACGACGAACGGCGATCCCGGAACGGCAGAAAGCGCGCCGCCGGATCCCGCTGCATAGGCAAAGATATACCCGGTGGGCGCCGTTCCCGCGCCGGCCATGTCGCAGGCGTTCGCTTGCACCGGATTGGCCGAATTCGCCGCGGCTGCGGTTACATCGTAGGCAGCGACGAAGACGAACTTGCCGGATGCTTCAACGTTGATCGAGCTTGGCGTCAGCACGTCCGTCCGGCTGCAAGGCAGCGTAAGGGGCCAATAGCTCCCGTTCACACTGGAGTTGACGGCCGGCGCGCCGGGCGCCCCGCTCGGCGAGAGCGGAAATACCGCGACCGATCCGGAACACGGCTGGGCCGGCGAACAGGTCGGCAACGGCTGATATGTATCCGCGACGAACAGGAGCGAACCGCTGACGGCAACCCCGATCGGGAAGACGCCAGGCGTGTTGACCGTGTTCTGCGGATACACCTTGCCGTCGTTGCCGATGGCGAATTGCACCACGGTATTGTCGTCTTCATTCACGACGTAGAGATTCTTGAAGTTGGGCGCGACCGCCTCGGCGACGGGATCGCGGCCGCCGGAAGGGAAGGGCGAAGTGGGAATCGGACGAAGCCGTCCCGACTCGGAGTTCACCTCGAGGACATCGATCTCGCCATAGTTGTTCCCGCCCGCGGCCTTGGAACTGGTCACATAGACAAAGTCCACGGTCAGCGTGCCGCATGCGGAGATAAGTACGGCCGCTGCAAGACTGACCGAGGCGGCCAGAGCGAGCTGGCCCGGTTTGTTAAACTTCATGCGCATCTTTCGTCAGCAGGCCAATACCTTTGGCCCCCAAAAAACTGGTTTGGAATCGAATACCCTGTGCCGCCGCGCCTAATCGGTTCGGCCGTTCATCACGCACCAGGTCGCCGGACCGGTGAGCGAGAACGTGCTTGATTTCCTCAGCGGTTGCAAAGTCCCGGTCTGCACGTTGAGCACCTTGCCGGTGACCGAGGAGTCGTTGTAGTTTGCCGTGTAGATGAACTGGTTGGACGGATCCTCGACGATGCACTGAGGCCCTGCTCCCGTGCCGTATTGAATCCCCGGCAGCTCGGTCAGTTGGAACGGCTGGGTAAGCGTGTATCCAGTAATCCCGCTTTGAGCGTTGCCCGAAGTCGTGTCGTTATTACCCTGATTCGCGACGTAGATCCACTTGCCTTTCGTTTCAGCCAGGAGCTGGCTCGGATTTGCCTGCGATGCATCGTCCGGCACCGCTCCGTTGACTTGTGCTTGCAAGGCGCCATTGGTGCCGATTGTGTAGGGCAGGATCTGGCTCTGCGACGCCACCGTGCCTTTCACGGTGATGGGCTCGTTGTCCAGCACATAGATGCTTCCCGCCGCGTTCACAATGGCATTTGCCTTGTTGATGTTCAGCGGCTGAGTGGAGTTCTGGCTGATCGTGAGTTGTCCGTTGCTGGGGTTAAAGGTGTATGGGAACGAGACGTCTCCAGTGGCCGGCGTGCCGCTCAGCGTCATGGCGTATCCGGAAGTCAAGGTGAAGTCGATCGGATCGGCCGGCACAGGGAAATAGGGCAGCGCTCCGCCGCCCGGCAGGGTGATCTGTGCATTCTGCACCAACTGCAGCCGCCCGGTGGTCGAGTTGATCTGGAACACGGTAATGTCGCCGCACTTGGTCACCGAACCTCCCAGCGCCAGCTTGCAGCCTTGGCTTGAGGGGGCGTCGTGATCGAGCACGAGGAGGAAGTTGCCTGAGCTGTCCGTCAGAAGCCGCATCGGGTTGATGCCCTTGCTGAAGAACGTCTCCTGCGGAGTCAGAACGCCATTGCCGCCGACAGCAAACTGCACGATGTTCGAGTTGTGGCAGGGATCATCGGTGGTGCAGTTCGCATTGCCGGCCGAGTTCACGCCCCGGTTCAACACGTAGAGGAACCGCGAGCCGGTAATCAGGACTGCGCGGATCGGGTTGGCGCCGCCGGAGGAGACGGGCAGTCCATGGATGGGGCGGAGATTGCCGGTGTTGTGATCAATTCTGAACCCGGTGATGATTCCGGGGCCGGAAGGTTGGGCCGTCACAGTGCCCGTCACGTACAAAAAGCCGACCGTATAACTTTGAACGCAAGACGTCAGGCCAAGGACCACGCCAGCGGAGAGTACGCAGGCCAGTAGTGCCTTCCCGAATTTCGTAAACTTCATGCCAATCCTTCATCCTGGTCAGCCGTGCGCCGCCAAGTCGGTTCGTTCCACAGCGTTGCTGGGTTGGGACGGGTCCCTGTTGCATTGTAAAAGCCGGAGGCGGGTTGTGCCTATAGCCGTGACTGGGTTGATACGCCTTCAATGCGGATGGCCGCGGATTTCTCGGTCACAGATCGGAGCTGTCACAGCCGGCAAATCGCGGCCTGGGCACGCTCTGGCACCCTGTCTATCTCAAACCTCGAACCCCAGCGCGGATGCCGTTTTGACGCGGAAATACTGCAAAACGTCAACTCAACTGTCTGGAAAAGAATGGCCGGAACCGGTTCTTCCTTTCACCACACCCGGCAGGACTTCTCCGGAACCATCGGTTGCCCTCGTTTGCATCCGAATGCTTTGCCGAACTCCTCGAAGTTCTGCACCGAGCCATTCACGCGCCAGCGCCCCGGCGAGTGCGGATCGGTCAGCGCGAGCTGGCGTGCCGCCCCCTCTGTCTGGTTCTGGCACCACACCTGGGCAAAGCCGAGGAAGTACCTCTGCGCTTCAGTGAATCCGTCGATCTTGTCATGGATCGACTTGCCTTCTTCGGCCAGCGTGTCCAGCAGCGCCAGATAAGCGATCCGCAGCCCGCCGTTGTCGGCCGTGTTCTCGCCCAGCGTCAGCCGGCCGTTCAGCTTCTGAGCCGGCACATCGTCGTGCGCCGGCGCAGCCTCGAAGCCGCTGTATTCGTCGGCCACGCAGCCGGTCCGCTCTTCGAATTCCTTCTTGTCGTCCGCGGTCTGCCAGGGACGAAGGTTGCCCTTGCCGTCGTACTTCGCGCCCTGGTCGTCGAAACCATGTGTCATCTCGTGACCGATCACCACGCCGATGCCGCCGAAGTTTACCGCCGGGTCCATATTGGGATCGAAGAACGGCGGCTGCAGGATTCCGGCGGGAAAGTTGATGTCGTTCATCGACGATTCGTAGTAGGCATTGACGGTCGGCGGCGTCATTCCCCACTCCTTTTCGTCCACCGGCTTGCCCAGGTGCGTGAGATTCCAGTTGCGCTGGAAGACTGTATTCCGGCGCAGATTGCCGATCAAGTCATCGCGATCCACCTTCAGCGCCGAGTAATCGCGCCAGTGCTCCGGATAGCCGATCTTGTTCCGGATCATGGCCAGCTTCTCCTCGGCCGCCTTGCGCGTTGTCTCGCTCATCCACGGCAGAGTCTTCAGGTCCTCTCCCATCGCCTTCTCGAGTGCCGCGACGAGCCGGTCCATGCTTGCCTTGGCCGCCGGCGGAAAGTTCTCCTTCACCCATGCCTGGCCCACCGCCTCACCCATGGCCTGGTCGGTCAATGAGGTGCATTGCTTCCACCGCGGCGTGGGCTCCTTTTGTCCCTGCAGCGTCTTGCCGAAAAACGCAAAGTTCTCGTCGAAGAATCCCTTGGGCAGGTTCTGCGCGAATCCGTGGATCACATGCCATCGCAAATACGACTTCCATGCTGCGACCGGCTCTGTCGCGATCAGCTCATTGACGGCCTTGAAGAAATCCGGCGTGGAGACATTCAGCGAGTTGAAGGATCCAGCCTTGACGTCCTTGAAGAAGACGGCGAAATCGAAGCCGGGCGCCAGCTTCTCGAAGTCCGCCAGCGAGTAGATGTGGTAGCGCTTCTCTGGATCGCGCATGTCGGTGCGGCTCGTGGAGGCTTTGGCAAGGGCCGTCTCAATGTCAAGAACCGCCGCAGCCTCCGTAGCTGCGGTTTCCGCATCGTCGCCGGCAAGCACGAACATGCGCCTGACGTGCTCCCTGTATTCCTGGCGAATGTCCTCAAACCTTTTACTGCTGGAGATGTAATAGTCGCGGTCGGGAAGCGACAGGCCGGCTTGGCCAATGCTGGCGATCTGCTTGGATGAATCCCTTTCATCCTGCTCCACGCCGAACCGGAAAAGCGGCGCCGGTTCGCCGTCCTTCGCCAGTTCGCCGATCAACTCTGCCAGGCGATGAGCGTCGGAAAGCGCGGCGATCTCATGAAAGGCCGGCTCGAGCGGCTTGAGTCCATCCTTTTCGACGAGATCGGTATTCATGCAGGCAGCAAAGTAATCGCCGTACTTATTCTCGAGCGGCGACCTTGGGCGATTGGCCGCGGCGCTCAGGTCCTTCCAGAGCAGGTAATTGTTGCGCTCGTGGAGCATCGAGAACGAGCGCGACCAGCGCACCTGGTCCGCCGGCACGGGATTGTCCTTGACCCAGTTGCCGCAGGCATATTGGTAGAAATCGGTACAGGGATCGGCGTTCTTGTCGATCGCCGAAAGATCAAAGCTCCTCACCTCCGCCGGCGGCGCGGGCTTGGAATCATCCTGCTGCCCTGAAGCGGACCGGGTATTCAACGGCACGGCAGCGGCGAGCAGCAAAGAAAGCACAAATCTGGAACTGTTCATGGGAGGTCCTTGATAGGAGTCAACTGCATGCGGATCGTGCTCGCGAGGGCGCCGGGATTGAGCGCCGGAGTGAGGATGGGCAGCAACATTGCGAAAGCTGCGCTGCCTAGCAGCGTACCACGCGGACTTACCATCTCGAGATCGGATGCCATGTCGAATGCGAGTCTTCGTTTGCTACACTCCGTTTGCAGATTCCCCGTGAAGAAAAGGATGGCTCGCCATGCAGAAGACGGCAATTGCCTTGTTGTTCTTGATTGCAGCTCCGGTCCTCGGCGCCCAGGCGGGCGCGCAAGCCGAGGCAAAGCGCACGCTGCTCCGCGCCGGCCGCCTGCTCGATGTGAAGACAGGCAAGGTGCTCGATGCACAGACCATCGTCGTCGCCGGCGACACAATTCAGTCCATCGCGCCCACCGCTTCCGTTCCCGCTCAGTCCGGCGATGCGGTGATCGATCTTGGCGGCATGACCGTTCTTCCCGGCCTGATCGATGTGCACACCCATCTCACCATGGATACGAACTTCGATCCGTATCACGAGCTGACAATGACCGACGCCAAGGAGGCCATCACGGGCGTCGCCAACGCCCGCACCACGCTGCTGGCCGGCTTCACCTCGGTGCGCAATGTGGGCGCCGGCGGATACACCGACATCGACCTCCGCGATGCGGTCAACGCCGGCCAGGTGCCCGGCCCGCACATCCAGGCCAGCGGGCCGGCTCTCGGCATTACCGGCGGCCACTGCGACGACAATCTGCTGCCGTTCAAATATCGCGAAGTGGGCGACGGGGTTGCCGACGGCATCGCCGGGGTGCAGCAGAAGGTTCGCCAGAACATCAAGTATGGCGCTGACCTGATCAAGATCTGTGCCACCGGGGGCGTGCTTTCGAAAGGCGACGATCCGCAGGCCTCCCAGTACACGCTCGAGGAGATGCAGGCCATTGTCGCCGACGCGCATCGCCTCGGCCGCAAGGTGGCCGCGCACGCGCACGGCGCACAGGGTATTCTCTGGGCCACAGAGGCCGGCGTCGACTCCATCGAGCACGGCAGCTACATCAACGACGCATCGATCGCCGAGATGAAGAGGCGCGGCACCTATCTCGTGCCCACGCTCTACCTCGAAGACTGGATTGTCGAGAAGGGCAATCTTCCGGCGTTCTACCACCAGAAGATGGTCGACGTGAGCGCGGTGGCAAAAAGCAACATCCGGCACGCCATCCAATCCGGTGTGAAGATCGCGCTAGGGACCGACGCCGCCGTCTATCCGCATGGACTCAACGCGCACGAACTCGACGTCTACGTGAACCAGATGGGTATGTCGCCGCTGGCCGCGCTGCAGTCGGCCACCATCAACGCAGCCGACCTGATGGGATGGAGCGCAAAGACCGGCACACTGGAGCCCGGCAAGTGGGCCGATATCATCGCCGTGGAAAGAAACCCGCTCGACGACGTGCGCGTGTTGCAGGACGTGAAGTTCGTGATGAAGTCCGGCGCCGTATACAAGAATGAAACCGGCCGGCGATAGTCGTCGCGGGGTTCTTTACATCCCGGCTTCCGGCTGACAGAATAAAAAGTGGACACCCAGACCATCGTCATTCTCGATTTTGGCTCGCAGTACACGCAGCTTATCGCACGGCGTATCCGCGAGCAGAATGTCTTCTCGGTCGTGCTTCCCTGCACGGCCCCGCTCAGCGAAATCCAGGCTCTCAAGCCGCTCGGCATCGTTTTCTCCGGCGGTCCGTCATCCGTCTATGACGCCGACGCGCCCGCTGCCGATCCCCGGCTGCTCGATCTCGGCGTGCCGACGCTCGGCATCTGCTACGGCCTGCAGTTCATCGTCCATCATCTTGGCGGCAAGGTGCGCTCGGCGTCGAAGCGCGAGTACGGCCATGCCGAAGTGAACATCGAGGACGACTCGACACCGCTTTTCGCCGGCCTGCCGCCGTGTCTCCAGGTCTGGATGAGCCATGGCGACGAAGCCCTTGAGCTGCCGGAAGGATTCCACCGCACGGCGATCACGTCCAACGCACTAGCCGGTATCGCCGACGAAAGCCGCCGCATCTGGGCCGTCCAGTTTCATCCTGAGGTCCACCACACGCCGCTCGGCGCGCACCTGATCAAGAACTTCCTTTTCGCCATCTGCGGCGCCCGCGGCGACTGGACACCGGCTCACTTCATCGAAACCACAGTCGCCGGCATCCGCGGGAAGGTCGGCTCCGGTCACGTGATCTGCGGCCTCTCGGGCGGCGTCGACTCGTCGGTCGCTGCCGTACTCGTGCATCGCGCCATTGGCAGTCAGCTCACCTGCATCTTCGTCAACAACGGCGTTCTGCGCAAGAACGAGTTCGTCAATGTGCAGAAGAACCTGCGAGGCAAGCTTGGCCTCAACATCGTTGCCGTCGATGCCAGCGAGCGTTTCCTCAAGCAACTCGCCGGTGTCACCGATCCCGAAACAAAACGCAAGCGCATCGGCAACGAATTCATCGCCGTCTTCGAGGATGAGGCCAACAGGATCGCCTGTGAGACCGGCGGCGTGGACTGGCTGGTGCAGGGCACGCTGTATCCCGATGTCATCGAGTCGAGCAGCGTGAAAGGCCCCAGCCAGACCATCAAGAGCCACCACAACGTGGGCGGATTGCCCGAGCGCATGAAGCTGAAGTTGATCGAGCCGCTGCGCGATCTTTTCAAGGATGAAGTCCGCCGCATCGGCCGCGACCTCGGCATGCCGGAGGAGATCCTCGGCCGCCAGCCTTTCCCTGGACCCGGTCTCGCCGTCCGCATTCTCGGCGAGGTCAGTCCGGAACGTGTCGCGCTGTTGCAGGAGGCGGACGAGATCGTCGTCTCCGAGATCAGGACCGCCGGCCTCTACTCGAGCGTGTGGCAAAGTTTTGCCGTGTTGCTGCCGGTGATGAGCGTAGGCGTAATGGGCGATCAGCGCACCTATGCGTACACCGCGGCAATCCGCGCGGTCCATTCGGAAGACGGCATGACTGCCGACTGGGCGCCGCTGCCCTACGAAGTCTTGAAGCGCATCTCCAGCCGCATCGTGAACGAGGTGCGCGGCATCAACCGCGTTGTCTATGATGTCACTTCGAAGCCGCCGGGCACGATCGAGTGGGAATAGTCAGGTGTCACACCGGACCGGACTTGTGCCGGTCTGCCCGTTATGTCGGGGTGGCGGGCGCAAGCAGCCCGAGGCTGCGAGCCGACGCAATCACACTATCAAGGCGTTCGAGCTCCGCTCCCAGCGCCGCGCGGCCGTGGCCTGTGAGCCGGTAGTAGCGCCGTCTCCCGTTGCCCGGCGTTCCGCTTTCCTCAACCAGCCTGTCCCGCATCATTCGGTCGATAGAACCGTACAGGGTGCCGGGTCCGAGCCTGAGGTTCCCGCCTTGGCGTGTGCGCGAGTCTTTTATGATTCGATAGCCGTGTTTCTCCCCTTCAGCCAGAGAGAGCAGAATGGCAAAGACCGCGGCGGAAAGTGGAGGGTGGGGCGCGTAGCGCGAAGTCACGATCCGACTATATATCTGTAACAGATATATCTGCAACGAGAATATTGCCGGCGTTCATCTACCCAAGAGTCACAGTCGGAAAAAGTGCGAGAAAACGAGGCTATCGATCCTGATTTCATGCGATTAAGAGGTGGATAGCCTATTAACTAATTTATAACTACGTAACCATACTCGATATTACTTTGAGAAGGAATCTATCCCAAAATGCCCTTTTGGATTTCTCCAAGAAAAAACATAATCAAGACAGAAAACCAAGGGCTCCAGAATCGTCCGGATCGAATCTATGGGACTGTTCTTTACATCTCAGGGCCCTTTACGACGGTCCCCGCCAGCCGCGCCCGCTGCCGCGCCTGCAACGGGTACCGCGGGAGGATTCACGCGTGGCGGCGAAATTCGAGGGAGTGCGTTGAACGGGAAAGAGCGGCCTTTAGCAGCGACCCACGACATGGCGGATCCGACGTTCACGTTTGCGGGATTTCGCCTGGAGCCAGACGGCACGCTGTTCCGCGGAGAGTCGGTGATTCATCTGCCGGCCCGGGAACTGAGTGCGCTTCGTGTGCTCCTGGCCCACGCGGGCCAGGTGGTCACTCCGCAGCACCTGCGTCAGGCGCTCTGGGGCGACGTCCATGTAACCGCCGACAGCATTCCGAAGTGCCTCTCCTCGCTTCGTGCGCGCCTTGCCCCTGACGAGTGCATACAGACGGTCTACAAGCGCGGCTACAGGTTTTCCGCCGAAGTGCGGCGGCACCGGGCTGCGGTGGCGGAGGAGTTGCCCAGGCTCGCGGTTATTCCGTTCGAGACAGGCGGCGGTTTCCCGGCCCATCTTGGACTGGGCGTCGTCGAAGAGGCCGTTGACCGGCTCGTCAACATGCGTCCCGCCCTGGTCTCGGTTTTGGCCAGAGATTCGGTCTTCACGCTGGCGCGCAGTTCCCGCACGGCGCTCGAAGTGGGCAGGGAACTCGATGCGGATATGGTCCTCACTGGGACCCTGCGCGCGCTGCCGGCACACTACCGTCTTCGCGCGTCGATGATCCGCGTTTCTGACGGCGCGGAGATTTGGATCGAGGACATCCTCGTCGAAAAGGACCGCATGGGCGCACTGGAGGCGGAGCTTCTCGCGCGCGTTGTATTCCGGCTAAGCCAGCGGCGGGTCTCGATCTCTGTCTTTGCCGAGTCCGAAGATGGGCCGGACAACGAGCCGCAGCGGCGTGAGGCTTACGACAGCTACTTGCGCTCGCGCTTTCAATGCCAGACGCTGGAACGGCATCGCATGCAGGATGGGCTGCAACATCTGCTCCGGGCCACGGAGATCGCGCCGTCTCTCACCTCCGCGCAAGTCGACCTGGCCCATCTGTGCTGCTTGCAGTCACTCTACGGTTTCATGTCGCCGGCCGTGGCCGCCCAGAATGTGCGCCGCGCGGCGCAGTCGATTCCGGAGTCCTCGCCTCATCGCGAAATGGTCCTGCCGGCTCTTGGCTGGGTCGATTTTCACGTGGACCGGAATCTGGAGGCGGCGATCGTTGCATTTGCGCAAGGCGAAACTCTGCCTCATGATTCGCGCGTTCTCAGGCTGCGCGTAATGTTTGCGCTCAGCCGTCACCGTTTCGACGACGCGATCGAGCTGATGCAGTTCGCATTGCGCAAAGACCCATTTTCGCCGTTGTTGCAGACACACCTGGCCTGGGCGTATCACCTCGCCGGCCGGCCGGATGAAAGCAGGGAGCAGATTCAGCGGGCCCTTTCCCTGGCTCCAGGCTTTGAATGGACGCTGCACTACGGGGCCATTATCGCGGGCTATAGCGGAGATGCCGCTCTCGCTCTTCAACTCGCCGAGGAGCTTGCCCAGCGCCATCCCTACTTCGACCCGGCCGCTGCGGTTCATGCTTACGCGCTGGCCTGTGCGCGTCGTGCGTCCGAGGCCAGAGCCGTGCTCGAGAGGCTGCTGTGGCTGAGCCGGGAGCGTTTTGTCCTCCGCTCGTTCACTCCCGCGGTGCACGTCGCGCTCGGCGACGAGGAAGCTGCGCTGGCTGAGTTGCGAGTGGCCAATGAGAGCCGCTGCCCGTGGTTCTTTCAGGTCCTTGCCGATCCCCGTCTTGAACCGCTCGGCCGGTACCCGGAGTTCGCCGGGATGAGGTCGATGCTGGCCGGAATGGAAGCCGCCTCCGTCGCATCCTGAGACCGCGCATTGTCCGAAATCCCCTAAGTAAAGCGATCAATCTGGTCAAACGGCACCGGCGCCTAGTAGAGTTTTCTGCGGTTGCATGTTTGTTTTCTGCCTCGCCGGACACGACGGGACTCCGGTTCCGTGTTTCAAGCAAAGCCGTGTTCGACAAGGGCCGAATGGTATTTGTAACCCCAGACTGCAAGAGGTGCCTTCATGCTGGTTTTCCGTTCGTCTTTGGCTTTGGCTCTCCTTCTGGCCGTTGTTGCGCAGGCTCAACAGCCACCCTATCTCGACACCAAGCTTTCGGCGAGCGAGCGCGCACACGACCTCGTGGGGCGCATGACGCTGGATGAAAAGGCCGCGCAACTCGAGGATTGGGCCACTGCCATCCCGCGTCTCGGCATTCCCGACTACCAGACCTGGAATGAGGCCTTGCACGGCGTCGCCCGTGCCGGCTATGCAACCGTTTTCCCGCAAGCGATCGGCATGGCGGCCACCTGGGACACGACCATGGTGCACAACATGGGATCGGTGATCTCCGCCGAGGCCCGCGGCAAGTACAACCAGGCACAGCGGGAAGGGAACCACCGCATCTTTTTCGGCCTCACATTCTGGTCGCCCAATATCAATATCTTTCGCGATCCCCGCTGGGGACGAGGTCAGGAGACCTACGGCGAAGATCCGTTCCTCACCGGCAAACTGGGCGTTGCCTTCATTGGCGGCGTGCAGGGCGACGATCCCGCACACCCGCGCGCCATTGCTACCAGCAAACACTTCGCGGTGCATAGCGGGCCGGAACCGTTGCGCCACGGCTTCAACGTCGATCCCAGCCCGCGCGATCTCGAAGAGACTTACCTTCCCGCATTTCGAATGACCGTGGTCGACGGCCACGTCGACTCCGTCATGTGTGCCTATAACTCCATCGACGGTTTTCCGGCGTGCACGAACGAGATGCTCTTGAAAGAACATCTGCGCGATGCATGGGGATTCAAGGGCTTTGTCGTTTCCGACTGCGGCGCGATCGTCGACGTGAACCGGGGACACAAAAAGACGCCGGACATTCCGCATTCTTCAGCGATGGCTCTGGAGGCGGGCACCGATCTCTCCTGCAGCATCTGGACGCCCGGCTTCAACACGCTCGCCGATGCGGTGCGCAAGGGCCTGGTCTCGGAGGATCTGGTTACGAAGGCGGCGGAGCGGCTTTACACGGCACGCTTTGAGTTGGGTCTTTTCGACCCGGTCGGCGCCGGTCCATTCGACCGGATGAACCTTGCCAGTGTCGCCACCGCACAAAACCGTCAAATTGCCAGACACGCCGCTGAAGAAAGCATCGAGCTGCTCAAGAACGATGGCGTTCTCCCCCTGAAGGCGGCGCCCGGGCACATCGCGGTGATTGGTCCAACGGCGGATCTGCTGCATTCGATTCTCGGCAACTATGTGGGCACGCCGGTTCGTCCGGTGACTCCCCTCGATGGCATCCTCGCGCAGTTCCATGCCGCGCCCATCCTTTACGCACAAGGCTCCACACTTGCCGGCGGTGTCGGCGTTCCGGTGCCGCGCTCGGCCTTCGGCTTGGACAAGGGGCTGAAGATGGAGGTCTTCGCCACGCCGGACTGGACGGGCCGCGCGCTCGCGACTCTGACCGAACCGGCGGTTCAGGCTGACTGGGAGAATGCGCTTCCGGTTCCGCAGCTTGCCACGCACGATTACTCCGTGCGCTGGACCGGCCAGATTGCACCGCCCGCAGCGGGCCACTACGTTTTCACACTTGAGCCGGGCGACAGCTTTCCCTACTCTCCTACGGAAGCGTATCGCTTCATTCTCGACGGCAAGGTGGTCTCCGAGGGCAGCCTGCGCGCAGGCAACGATCTTGCCTCGATGGGCGACTTCAATGCGGCCCCGGGCGCCTCGCCGACTGCGCCTCCCGTGATGACCTTTGCCAAGGTCCCGTCAATTCCGATCGACTTCACGGATACGAAAGCCCACGACATCGAGATCGACTACTCGCACTCCGGCGACCGAGCCGGCGGCGGCGTGACGCTCAACTGGGAAGCGCCTGCGCAGCCCCTGCTCGATGAGGCCGTGGCGCGTGCCAACGAGGCCGACGTCGTGATCGCCTTCGTTGGCCTCTCGCCCCAGCTCGAAGGCGAAGAGATGCGCATCAAGATCGACGGATTCAACGGAGGCGACCGCACCGGCATCGATCTGCCCGCGCCGCAACAGAAGCTGCTGGAGACACTGGCAGCGACCGGCAAACCGCTCATCGTTGTGGTGCAAAGCGGCAGCGCCCTGGCGCTCAACTGGGCCAAGGACCATGCCAACGCCATCCTCGAGGCCTGGTATCCGGGCGTGGAAGGCGGCGCCGCCATCGCTCGCACGCTCGCCGGCATGAGCAATCCCGCCGGCCGTCTGCCGGTAACGTTCTATGCCAGCCTGGATGGCATAGCGGATTTCACCGACTATTCGATGAAGGGCCGCACCTATCGTTACTTCACGGGCAAGCCGCTATGGGGCTTCGGCTATGGCCTGAGCTATTCCAAGTTCAAGTATGGCGACGTGAAGCTTTCTGCGGATACGATCAAGGCCGGCGAGCCGCTCACTGCTACCGTCACCGTCACGAACACCAGCACCGTTCCCGGCGACGAAGTGGTCGAAGCCTATCTCAAAACGCCGCAAAAGGGCGGGCCGATCCACTCGCTCGTGGGCTTCCAGCGCGTCAACATTCCTGCCAATGACAGCAAGGAAGTGAAGTTCGAGATCGATCCGCGCTCGCTGTCGGGCGTCGACGATCAGGGCAATCGGTCGATCCTTGCGGGCAAGTACACGCTGACGCTGGGCGGCGCGCAGCCCGAGGAGACGGACGCCAAGTCCGAGGTGAGCTTCATCGTGACGGGAACCGCGCCGCTGCCGAAATGAGTCTGCAGCCAGGCTGGCCGACTCATTTCGCAATCAATGCTGGCTAACCAACTCTGGCTAACCAGAACTGGCTAACCAGGTCGCCGGGCACAAGGCGATCGCTATTCCGTGATCACGCGATCGCACCACTCGACGAGTGAGACGAAGATCGTCGGGTTGCCGAATTTTGCGCCCCACTGATCGAGGTCGCCTTGCGCGACCGACCGCGCCCGGCTGCAGGCGCCGCAAGCGTAGATGGGCACGTGCCGCGCCGCCACTTTGGTCAGGGTTTCTTCGAGAGGTGGCCATCCTACCGGAACTACGGCAGCAGCTACTGACTTGCGCATGAGTGAAACGGCTTCGCCGAGGAGGAAGATTTGAACGGAGTGACCGGCTTCAGAAAGCGCGAGGCCGTGCAGGAACGGGAAGGCCGCCTTGGTCGGGTCGTCCGAGCCCCAGGCGCTCTTCATCATGATGTTCAGCGATTTGCGAGAGGTCCCTTGTCCCATTGCAGAGACCGTGCCGATGAGAGGCAGCGCCAGAAGCTGGCGGAGGAAAGTGCGTCGTGCCATCAGTTCACCTCAGGAGAAGGGTCCGGTTTGAGAAGCAGGCCAGCAGTCTACCACCCCATTGGAGCGGCTTGAATGAATACGTGCCGGACACGCCGTTGAGCTCCGCGGTCGGTCTCGATAGGGTCGCGGCATCCGCGGAAGGGAAAGTTCGCCATCCGTTCACAATTCGCTTATTCTTAAGAAACATCCTTCTTGCTTCGGCGAACGGCTCGATCGACACTGAGCGTTCGTGTATCCGAAGGCAACGATAAACCCAGACGCAATCGCCCATCCGGCGCCAAGAGCCCTGGAAACGACCACAAGCCTCATGAATCCAGTCGTTCTCACAGTTGACGATCTGCGGGACCAATATATCCGCGAGATGGCGCTTGTCCGCAGCACCTGTGAGAGGACCGGGGATGGGACGGCGGCCATCCGGCGCCGCTCCGCGGTTGTCGACCGCTTGCTGATCGAGATGTGGCGCCGCGCGTTTGCCGGGCATGCTGCGCCGAACGTCGCTTTTATTGCGCTTGGCGGCTATGGCCGCAAGGACCTTTTTCCATACTCCGATATCGATGTCCTGTTCGTATTCGGCGACGAGAAGGCCGAGGCGCAGTGCAAGGAGAGCGTGCGGGCCGTCATTCAGAGCATGTGGGACATCGGACTTCGCGCCAGCCCCAACTCGCGCACATTGAGAGAAGCCGGCCGCTTCGATCCCGACAACCTCGAATTCACCCTGGCCACGCTCGACCGCCGCTATCTCGCCGGCCAGTTTCCGCTCTACCAGCAGGTCCACCAGACCGTCCTGCCCGGCCTCATTCTCAGCGAGTGGAATTCGATCACGCAGAAGCTGGGAGAGATCGCGCGTGCCCGCCACGCCAAATTCGGCAACACCATCTTCCATCTCGAGCCGAACCTCAAGGAGTGTCCCGGCGGGCTGCGCGACTTCCATCTCGCCGTGTGGTTCGCGCTCCTGTTTCAGCTCAAGGAGACGAAGGAATGGCCGCGGCAGCGCGGCCAGGTCTTCCAGAGCGCGCGCGGCGATGCCGAGGCGGCCTTCGACTTTCTCGCCGCGGCGCGATGTTTTCTCCACTTCCGCCATGGCCGCGACGACAACACGCTCGACTGGCAGTCGCAGGATGAGGCGGCAGCGCGATCGATCGGTTTGGAGACGCGTGGCACCGCGGATCCCGCTTACTGGATGCGCACCTACTACCGCCATGCGCGCGTGATCTATCGCCGCGCCGTGCTGCTGATGGAGCACCTGCCCGCGCCGGTCAGCTTTTATCGCCAGTTCCGCCGCCGCCGCACGCCGATCGCCGGCACCGACTTCGTGCTCGACCAGGGGCGCATCGATGTGGCGCCGGGGGCGCAGTTCAAGGACACCGGCGCCATCCTGCGCATCTTCTCCCTGATGGCCACGCACGGCTACCTGCTCTCGCAGGCTGCCGAGGACCGCATCACCGACGCGCTGCCGGCCCTCGCGATCCACATCCCCGAGGGGCCCTATCTTTGGAACTCCCTGCGCGAAGTGCTGCTGGGGCCGCACGCCGCGCACGCGCTGCGCACCATGCATGCCCTCGGCGTGCTGGAGATGCTGATCCCCGAGTTTCACGGCATCGACGCACTGGTCATCCGCGACAGCTACCATCGCTATACGGTCGACGAGCACACCTTCCTGGCAATCCACAATGTGCACGGTCTGCGCCAGCCGGCGCACGACTACGAGCAGCGCCTGGCGCAATTGCTGCCCGAGGTCGACCGCCTCGACCTGTTCCTGCTCTCATTGCTGCTGCACGATACCGGCAAGGCGCGCCGCACCGGCGAACACACGGTGGCCAGCGTCGAGTTGGCCGACAGCTTCCTGGCGCGGCTCGATTTCGACGCCGAGGAGCGCGAAACAGTCATCAAGCTGATCCGCCTCCACCTGGAGATGTCGAGTGCCTTGCGCCGCGACATCTTCGACCACGAAAACGTGCGTGCCTTCGGCGAGAAGATCGGCAGTCCCATGCTGCTGAAGATGCTGACGCTGATGACCTTCGCGGATATCAAGGCGGTGAATCCTGAAGCTCTCACGCCATGGAAAGCCGAAAACCTCTGGCAGTTTTACATGGCGACGGCGAACTTCCTCGACCGAAGCGTCGATGAGGAGCGTTACCACTCGGCCATCGATCCGACGCTGCTCAACCGAATCCGCTCGATGGTACCGGCCAGCCGGTTCGAAGATCTGAAGCAGTTTCTCGAAGGACTTCCGCAACGGTATCTGCAGACACGCCTCCCCGAACACATCCGCAATCACTTTCAGCTCGCACTCGATCTCGACAAGGACCCGGTACAGCTCGACCTGCGCCCGCATCGCCAGCTCTTCGACCTGACCGTGGTGGCCCGCGACCGCAGCCGGCTGTTTGCCGATGTCGCCGGGGCGCTGGCGGCGTGGGGAATGAACATCGTCAAAGCCGACGCCTTCTCCAACGATGCCGGCGTCGTGGTCGACAGCTTCCAGTTCAGCGACGTATTCCGCACCCTCGAGCTGAACCCGAGCGAAAAAGGGCGGTTCCTCGAAAACATGCATGACGTGATTGCTCAAAAGGTCGCGGTCGATCAGCTACTTGTCTCCCGCAAGCACCTGAACCACCTGAACAACGCCAAAGTCGAGGTTGCAACGAGGCTTGAATTCGACTCGGAGTCCTCGACCCACTCGACGCTGATGCAGGTGGTGGCGCAGGACCTTCCCGGCCTGCTGCGCCAGATTGCGCTCGCGCTCAGCAGTCACCAGTGCAATATTGAAGTCGCGCTGATCGACACGGAAGGCGAAACGGCGATCGACGTCTTCTATCTCACGCGCGAGGGCAGAAAGCTCAGCGAAGAAACACAGCAGATCCTGGCTTCCGACATGCAAGCCGCACTGAAAGCCATGCGGGTTCCGGCCGGCGCGTAAAGCGCCACGGCAGGAACCGGGCCTACCATGCCAGCAACTCGTCGCCGGTGGCGGGTGAGAAGAATGTGACCGGTGCGGGCTCCGGATTCGGGCATTCGCCGAAACACTCGATCGATTCCGGCCCCGTGTTCCTCGACACCGCCAGCGCCTGTTCCGCCTCGCGCAGGACCACAAGCGGCGAACGGCCGTTGCTGGTCGAAATGCCAAAGCAGGCCGAGAGCCTCACAGCTTCGCCCCCCACATGAAACGGCTCGCAGAAGACTTCGACACGCAGCCGCTCCGCCAGCATCACGGCATTCACGCTGGAGCATCCGGGCATGGCCACCATGAATTCGTCCTTGCCCATGCGGCCCAGCAGGTCATAGCTGCGAAGCAGCCGCGCTGCCCGGGTCACCACGCCGCACAAAAGCTGGTCGCAGGCCTCCGCGCCCAGCCGCGAGTTCCAATGCCCAAAGTCGTCCACATCGAACAGAACCACGCTGAGCGAAGTCTTCATCCGCTGCACGCGATCCGTCTCACGAAAGAGCATGGTAAGAAGCGTGTCGCGGTTGTAGACGCCGGTCAGCCGGTCATATTGCGCGTTGAGCGCCGCGGACTCGCGCAGCATTTCGATCTCGCACGAGGTGCGGTGAGCCCGCAGCACATTCTGAATCCGGACTTCCCAGAACGGCCGCTCCATGCGGCTGGGAACGATGTCGGCAATGACGTCTTCGGCAAGCCGGTCGAGCGTCTCCTGGGTGACGGTGTCCGCAATCAGAACAATCGCCGGCTTCTTTGCGCCAGAGGTCGCGTGAACCATGGCCAGCATCTGCCCCAGCTCCATGCCGGGCAGGTTGGCGTCGAGAATCAGCAGATTCGGTCTCGCCGGCGCAGCAAGCGCCGCCAGGGCCGCGTCTGCCGACCCGGCCACAGCCACTTGTCCCCCCTGCGCGGCCAGCAGCGTCTCAAGCGTGTGCAGAAGCGCCGGGTCCGATACTGCGAGCAGGAAGTTGCGGCCGGGCTGGGCGAGCATGCGGTCTTGCCTCACCACATACATCGGCGAAGATTAGGGAGAATTCAGTTTCCCGTCAGAAGAATGAGAACGGTTCGATGACCTTCGTGGCCACCTCGCCATTTGCGGGTTCCGGCTCAATCGGCAAAATCCACCTGCGGCGCAATGGGAATGATGCCGCGCTCGTGCCCAATCTCCAGCAGCTTGCGGATGGCCTGCCGGCCTTCGGCACCGTAATCCAGGGTGCGCTCATTCACATACATGCTCACAAAGCGGTTGGCCAGCCCCGAGTCAAGATCGCGAGCAAATTGCATGGCGTATTCGAGCGCCTGCTCGCGATGGTCCAGCGCGTGCTGGATGCTATTGCGCAGGGCCTCGGAAATAATGCGGATCGGCTCTGCGCCCAGGGAACGGCGAATGGCGTTTCCGCCGAGCGGCAAAACGAGGCCGGTGGTTTCACGCCACCACGCCCCCAGGTCGATCACCTTGGAAAGCCCGTTGACGGCGTAGGTGAGCTGGCCCTCGTGAATGATCAGTCCTGCGTCGAACCGGCCCGCGAGAATCTCCGGAATGATGCGGTCGAACGGGACGGTCTCCGTCTCCAGCTTCGGGTTGAATATCTTCAGCGCAAGATAGGCCGTGGTCAGCGTCCCGGGCACGGCGATCCGGATGCCGGCAAGGTCTGCAGGCGTGATCCGCTTGTTGGAGACGACCATAGGCCCGTAGCCTTCGCCCACGCTGCCGCCACACCCCATCAGCATGTAATTCTGTTGCACATAGGGAAAGGCGTGGAAGCTGATCGCCGAAACATCGTAGAAGGCCTCGTTCTGGGCCTTCCGATTGAGTGTCTCGATATCGCATAGCGTGTGCGAGAACTTGTAGCCTGGCACGCGGATCTTGTTGGTTGCCAAGCCATAGAACATGAACGCGTCGTCGGAGTCGGGACTGTGTGCGATAGAGATTTCGCGGGGGACTGCGGGACTCGGCGCTGCGGATTGCTGGGCACTCACTGGGGCAAGAATCCTTTCAACAGCTTGAGGGTGGCAAGTTATCTGAGGGAGAGGCGCCCTTCCGGCCGAGCCGAATGCGAGCGGCGCCGGCGGCGATGCCGGCGGCTGCGGCGACCTTCAGCGCGTCGCCGGGCAGGAAGGGAACAACAGTCTGCATCAGCACAAGCTGGATTGGCGCATGCATGAGCCCGGTGAACCAAAGCGACCCGCAGGCCAGCGTGACAAGGCTCCCGGTCCCGGCGCTCAGAAAGGCAGCGCCGAATCCCCGCTTTGTGCGGCGGAAGAGGAACGAGATCAGCGGTGCGGCCGCTGGGTAAGACAGCAGGTATCCGCCGGTCGGCCCGAAAAGGTGAGCCATGCCGCCCGCCATGAGCGGTCCTGGCGCAAACACGGGCAGTCCGGCTGCCCCCTCCAGCAGATAGATCGCGAGCGTGCCTGCGGCCAGCCGCGGCGAAAGCAGCAGGCCAAGCAGTATCACGGCAAACGGCTGCAGCGACAGCGGAACCGGTGTGAAATAGAGCGGCAGTGAAACGCGCGCCCAGACAGCGACCAGGATGCTTCCCGCCAGGACGATTCCCATAGAGCGGAGCCATGCCTGGCTGCGGCTTGCCGGAACAGCGGCTGAGGTCAGCGGTACAGAGATTTCTTTGCTCACTCGGGCTCCCTTCAAGCTTCCGGTTCAACGTCGATCTCTTCGACAAGATCGCGGCTTTTGCCGGCGGGCGCGCTAGTTCCGCTCGATCGCGCGTTCAGCTCCCTGTGTTTCAGCCAGATGTGGCGCGCCACTCCGGCGGCGGCCAGGAGCAGGCCCACAAGAGAGACGAGAAGACAAATCATTAACCAGCGCATTGAAGAGAAAACGGCCCACTCCCGGGACATTTGGAGAACCCCGGAGACTGGGTCAGAATATCAGACTGAAACCATCAATCGCCCGGCTTCAGGCATTCGGCCATCCAATCGAGATAGGCTTCGCTGCCCGACTCAGCTTCCAACACGAGAAACTCCGGCGTCTCATAGCTGTGGAGCTCGTGCAGGCGGGCTTCCAGCGCGCTCAGCCGATCGAGATCGGTCTTGAGGAAGATCATCGATTCGCTGCCTGACTCGATTTCACCCTTCCACCGATAGATCGACTCAATGGCGGGAAGGATGGAGGCGCAGGCGACGAGGCGCTCTTCGACGAGCGCACGCCCCAGGCGCCGCGCCTCTTCGCTCGATCCGGCGGTGGTGAGCACGACGCGGGTTGTTGAGGTCTCTTTTAGCATGGTGAGCGCCTGCGCCGAGACTACTCGACGGATTGGATCACTCGTGGCTTCAACGGCCGGCACGGATTCCCCGCGCACACGGTCCACGCCGGCATGGATTTTGTGACCACGGACCGCGCGCCGATCACCGCGCCTTCGCCGATGGTGACGCCGGGAGCGAGAAAGGCCTCCGCCGCGACCCACGCCTGCGACTCGATTTTGACGGGTGTGGAGACCAGCGGAAAATGCGGATGCTGGTAGTCGTGGGTCGATGTACAAATGTAGCTGCGCTGGGAGACGACGACATGGTCGCCGATCTCGACCGGGGCAAAGTTGAAGATCTCCACATTGAACCCAATGCAGGACCGCTTGCCCATCTTCAAATTCCAGGGTATCCAGATTTTCACGCCGCCGTCGATCTGGCAGGCGGGGCCGATCTTGGCGCCGAACATCCCAAGCAGAAAGATGCGCAAGGGGCTCAGCATGCGCGGCGTGTGCTCGAAGAACGGAAGCTGAAAGCAGTGCCACAGCACGCGCAGCAGCTTGATCTTGAGCGGCGTGGCGCTCTGGACCTTGTAGAGGTCGATTTTTGGACCGGACCCGGCTTGCGCCACGCCGCCGGACGTCCCGGCCTCGGTCAGCACCTGCTCTGTGGTCTTCTCGCCGACTTCGACGGCAATCTCGCCAAGGATCGCTTGCAGCTTTGCAATTTTCCCGTCGTCAAGGGCAATGAGCCTTTCGATCAATTTTTCCAATGAGCCGCGCTTCGCAACCGGGCGGGCCGGATCTGTCGGCGAATGGTCGTGCGGAACTCGCACCAGCTCTCCGCGGAGGTCGTCCAGTTTGACCCCCCGTTCTTTCAGAATCGCCGCCGCAAAGCAGCCTTCCTCTCGCAGCAAACCAAGCAGAAGGTGCTCCGTCCCGATGTGCTTGTGGGCCAGTCGCTCCGCTTCTTCGGCTGCATAGGCAAGCACTCGCTTGCACTCGTTGGAAAGCGGAAGGTCGACGCTGGTGGTTGTTTTCTCGCGAAGAGTCGTTGCCTCTTCGATTTGCTTGCGGATCGATTCGACGGAGGCCCCCGACTGCAAGAACCGTCTTGTCAGTGCCTTGTCTTCGCGCAGCAGCCCGAGGAGAAAATGTTCGGTCTCGATAAACGGCGAGCCGAACTGGCTGGCTTCGTACCGCGCGAAGAAGATCGTGCGCCGCGCCTTCTCCGTATATCGCTCGAACATAGGCCGTCTCCAGGAAAACGCCGCCGGACCGGCCAGGTCCCCCCTCGACTATAATTGCAGAGAATCGCGTCGAGCGAGAATCGTCAAGAATGCGCCTCCCTGGAAGAGAAACCTGTTCTGCACCCCATGCGGGATTGCGGCCCGGGTTGCGTGGAGCGCGCCTGAGAGAGTGGTAGGTTTTTCATGATCCGCTTCCTGCAGCAAGACAACCGTATCGTCAAGGCGTTCTTTGTCGTCATCATCGGCGTGTCCTCGGTGGGCATGGTGTTGTACCTCATTCCCGGCTTCACCAGCGGGGGCGCCGTCTCCAACGACACATTCGCCGTGGTCTATCCGCACTGGTACAGCCGCTTCCTCTCGTCGGGCGAAGCCGTCAGCATGCAGCGCGTAGAGCAGATGACGCGCCAGCAGATGCAGCAGCAGCGCTATCCTGACAACCCGATGATCCTGAATTTCCTGGAGCAGCGAGTCGGCCAGCAGCTTGTGCAGCAGCAGATCATGCTGGTTGAAGCGGCCAAGCTCGGCGTTCATGCCACCAATGACGACGTGATTGCATTCCTGCACCAGGGCTCGTTCGGCGAGGTCCTTTTCCCCAAAGGCAACTACATCGGCGATGACCAATACGCCAACTTTGTGGCCAGCCGGTTCAACATGTCGACAACGCAGCTTGAAGAGGAGATCCGCCGCGAGATCACCCTCAACAGGCTAAGGTCGCTGATCACCGCTCCTGTCACGGTCAGCGACCAGGACGTGCGCGAGAGCTACCGCAAGGAGAACATCAAGGTCAAGTTCGACTACGCGATTGTCAACTCCGACGATCTCCGCAAGACCATCAATCCCAGCGATGCTGACCTTGAGGCCTTCTTCAAGAAGAACGCCCCGCGCTACGCCCACGCCGTGCCGGAAGAGCGGCAGATCACCTATTTTTCCTTTACGCCGGAGCAGATTCCCGGAGGCGTGCCGCAGCCCTCGCAGCAGGAGATCCAGCAGTACTACAACGCCCACCAGTCGGAGTATCAGGTGCCGGAGGAGGCTACGTCGCGGCACATTCTCGTTTCGGTGCCCAACGGCGCCGATGCCAAAACGGATGCAGCTGCCAAAGCCAAGGCCGAACGAATCCAGAAGGAACTGCAAAGCGGCGGCAACTGGACCGAGATCGCCAAGAAGGACTCGGATGATCCAGGCAGCAAGGACAAAGGCGGCGAGCTGGGACCGGCAAAGCACGGCACCATGGTGCCGGAGTTCGACAAGGCAATCTTCTCGCAGAAGATCGGCGATGTCGGGCTGGTGAAGAGCCAGTTCGGTTATCACGTTGTGCAAGTGGAGAGCCGGCAGGAGCCGCACGCGCAGTCGCTGAGCGAATTGCTGCCGACGATCCAGGCCACGCTGATTCGCGAGAAGTCGGCGCAGGCTGAAGACAACTACGCCAAGGCGCTCGCCTCCGAAGCCATGAAAGACGGCCTGCAGAAGACGGCCGCAGCGCATCACCTCGAAGTGATGACCACGCCGATGATCGGCCGCCAGGGCGTGATCGCAGCGCTACCCGACAGTGCGCAGATTCTGGCCAAGGCATTCGACTCCAAGGTTGGCGACCCGGCGCAGTTCGCGCCAACGGGCGAGGGCTATGCGATCTTCCAGGTGACAAAGGTCGACGCGGCGCACGCGCCTGCATTCGCCGAATACAAGAGCCACGTGCTCGACGACTACCGCGACGAGCAGTTGCCTCAGCTTTTGAACCAGAAGCTGCTGGAGCTTGCCGCGAAGGCCAAGGCCGCTGGCGGCGACCTTGCTAAGGCCGCCAAGGAAGTGGGCGCGACCGTGAAGACCAGCGACCTGGCCGGCCAAACCGGGCAGGTGCCGGACTTCGGCTCCGTCGGCCAGGTGGCTCCGCAACTCTTCGACATGAAGCCGGGCGATCTGAGCGGTCCGATCCACGCCGAGCGCAACGGCGTGATCGCCAAGATCGTAGATCGCCAGGAGCCCAGCGCAGCCGAGATCGCCAGTAACTTCGACCGCACGCGCGACCAGATGCTCGACCAGCGCCGCGAAGAGGCGTTCAATGTGTTCGTCACCAACGTGACCAACGAATTCCAGAAGAGCAAGCGGGTCCAGCTCAACACCAAGAACCAGAAACCGCAGATTCCGGGGATGTAGTGGCTGGGACTTGCGTCTCTCAGAATGGCCTGCGCCCCAAACGGGGTGCGGGCCATTTCGTTCCTCAGGCTTCTTCAGGCTGGCAGTCTTCGACGGCTGCGAGTGCGGGCTCCGCCGTCTTGTTCGGCTGAGCGCGGAGGTTCATCAGCACGAGCCCCGCGAGCACCACAGCGACTCCGGCAAGTGCGGTCCAGCGGATCTCCTCGCCGGCGACGAATCCCCAGAACAATCCCCAGATGGGCAGCAAGTACGTCACGGCGACCGTGCGCGTGGGCGAGATATTGGCTAGCAGCCTGAAGAAGACCAGATAGGCCAGGCCGCTGCCGAGCACGCCCAGGACGATCACAGCGGCCACCGACCGCCAGTGCACCGCCGTGGGATGCGGCCCGAAGACAGCGATCGGAGCCAGCACGGCTCCGGCGAGCGTGAGCTGAAACGTGGCGATCACGACCGGCTCGACGCCCTGCAGCCACCGCTTGGCCGTTACCGCGCCTGCGCCATAACTGAAGCTGGCTATAGCGATCAGGAAGACGCCGAGCAGGTACCCGCTCGAGCTTGCGCTGGCGGCAAATCCCGCTGCGTGACCGTAGACGACGCCAAGCACGCCCAGGAATCCGAGGGCGACGCCGGCGGTGGTGAGCCGGGTGGCATGCGCGCTGCCCATGAAAAGACCGAGCAGCAGCGCCCAGATGGGCGTAGTGGCGTTGAGGATGGCGGCGATGCTCGACGGCACGGTGCGCTCGCCCCAGGCGAAGAAGCAGAAGGGAATCGCATTGTTCAGCACAGCGACGAGGAGCAGCGGACGCAGCTGCCGCAGCGGCGGCAGCTTGTGGCGGCCCGCCTTGAGCACCACCCACAACAGCAGCGAGCCGAACAGGAGCCGCCCGGCGGCCACCCACACCGGCGGCAGGTCGTCTCCGGCCAGCTTGATGAGGATGAACGACGCTCCCCACACCGCGGAGAGCAGGAACATTTCAACGGTGTCGCGGAACCGCATCTGGACTTGACCCCCAGAGTATCGAAGACAATCGAAAAACAAGCCTCGGAGGATGAGGCCGGGATCGGGCGGGGTCTGACAGCCCCTTCCACTAATGGATAGCTCAGATCCGCTGTCGACTCGACAAAAAGTCGAGATACGATCCATCTCCCGGAGAGATGGGCCGGACTAGAGGATCCGCAGACACATGGGACCCGCCGCGCCGATCGCGTCGCTCTACGATTCGCTGCCGTCCCGCGGAGATAATGGCTTTATGGGATTCAACCGTTCGCAGGGAGTTCTACTTCACATCACGTCCCTTCCGTCGCAGGGCGGCATCGGAGACCTGGGCCCGGCCGCTTACGCGTTTGTCGACTTTTTGGCCGCGGCGAAACAGCATGTGTGGCAGGTGCTGCCGCTGGCTCCTACCGGCTTTGGCAACTCGCCCTATGCGGCTTCGTCGGCCTTTGCCGGCAACCGGTACCTGATCAGCCTGGAACTGCTGGCCGAGTGGGGTTGGTTAGCCGCCGGCCGCATCGCGGGGCTGCCCGGCCCGGCCGGCCATGTCGATTTCGGCGAAGTCGAACGCCTGAAGATCCCCCTGCTCGAAGAAGCCGCCGACAACTTCCTCGATCGCGGCGCGCACGAGCCGGCGCTGTCCACGCAGTGGGCGGAGTTCGAATCCTTCTGCCGCGCCCAGGAGAACTGGCTCACCGATTATGCGCTGTATGCCGAGTTGTGCCGCCAGCTCAACACCGGCGCTTGGACGGCGTGGCCGGAGCCGCTGCGCAAGCGCGAACCCCAGGCTCTGGCCGAGGTCATCGCCAAGCATGGCCGTGCGGTGGCGCGGGAGCAAGTGCTGCAGTTTGCATTTGCCCGCCAGTGGACAGCGCTGCGCAACGCCGCGGCGCGCCATGCGATCCGCATCATGGGCGACATTGCCATCTTCGTCAACTTCGACTCGGCGGATGTTTGGACGCATCCGGACCTGTTCGAGCTCGACGAGGAGTTGAATCCGACCCGCGTGGCCGGTGTGCCGCCGGACTACTTTTCGCCGACCGGCCAGCGCTGGGGCAATCCGCTTTATCGCTGGAACCTGCTCGAGGAGCGCGCCTTCGTCTGGTGGATCCGGCGGGTCGCGCGGGCTGCGCAACTCTACGACATCATCCGGCTCGATCACTTCCGCGGTTTCGAGGCGTACTGGGCCATCCCGGCCGTCGAGGAGACCGCGATCAACGGCGAGTGGGTCAAGGCGCCGGGGCTCAAGTTGTTTCGCGCGCTGGAGGCGGAGCTTGGGCCGCTGGCGCTGGTCGCCGAAGATCTAGGACTGATCACGGCGGAAGTGGACGCGCTGCGCATGGAGCTTGGGTTCCCAGGGATGAAGGTGCTGCAGTTCGGGTTCGGCGACCGGGGCGCGCATATTCATTTGCCTCACCGGTTCGAGCCGGGTTGCGTGGCCTACACCGGCACGCACGACAATGACACCACGCAAGGCTGGTGGGCTGCGGCGGATAAGCAGGTGCAAGCCGCGGTCCAGGCTTATGTCGGGCCGGTGAACGGCGGGCCGTCGTGGCCGCTGATCCGGGCGACGGCGGCAAGCGTCGCCGAACTGGCGATTGTTCCGGCTCAGGACCTGCTCGAACTAGGCTCGGAGGCGCGGATGAACACTCCGTCTGTGGCGAACGGCAATTGGAGCTGGCGCCTGCCGCCAGAAAGCATGCCGCCCGAGCTTGCGAAGAAGCTGGCGGCGCTGGCGGATGTGACGGACCGCGACAACGATCCGCTGGGCAAGCGTCGAGAATCCTGAGAGCGATGCGGATGTTCTCGCACATCCTCTCGCCGGAAGTGGCTCGCCACCCACATGCGTTGTGCATTCATACGTTGGTGGGGAATGATTGCATCGAAATCGGTGCGTACCCCACGGTGCAGCCGCACGCACGAAAGGTCAACGACCAGGGGCAAGCGCCAATGATTCTTAATATTGCCGCGGTGGACGCGAAACGATGGCGCCCCGCAGGATCGCGGAAGGCCGGGTTTACTTGGCCACCGCGCCCCAGTATTGCTCGCCGCTGCCGGGGAAGCGATACACCTGGACCATGCGCTCGACCAGCGCGAAGGCCTCGGACTCGGAGACTCCGCGGGCGAAGTAGTGGTATTTTCCGCCGGCCATGAAGCGGATGCGGCTGGAGCTGGGGTCAGTGTCGGAGCGCAGAGCCCAAAAAGGCCTTGGACGGATGTAGTTGAAGCTGTGGACCTCGTTGTTGCGGAAGCTTCGCGAGGAGACCTCGATGCCGAGAACTCTCTTCTGGAGCGTCATTCCTCCGCTGTCGAGCACCAGGATGGTTTCCCCGGTGGCGGTCCACGCCACCCAGCCGAGAAAGAAGAAGAACCCGAACAGATAGAGAAGGATAGCGATGAACTGGTATATGGCCTCGGGGCTGTCGTCGCGCGGCTGCGTGAACAGGTGCCAATAATGGATCGAGGCGATGGTCAGCCAAATCAGCACCAGGAAGATATAACCCACGGTGGAGGCGCCGCGGCGGACGGGGATTGAGACCTGTATTCCGTCGGGCGAACGCTCCCACTTCAGCCGGCCTTCCAGAGTCTCCTGCATCCATGATCCCCTATTTTGTTCGAATGATACCGCGTGGCTTGGGTGCGAGGCCATACGCAATTTGGGTAGTGTGCCTCTGCGATCAACTCGTGGATCGGGCGCGCCCGTTTTGGTGGCCCGGGACCACCGCTGGAATGCTTGACCGGCATCCCGAGTCCGGCGGGGGCCTCGATTTCCGGTGTGCTCGCCGGGCTTGCTATGCTGGCGGCAGATGGAAACCGCGGCGATCCAAACGCATGGCCTTACCCGCCGCTTCGGCGCACTGACGGCCGTCGAGAACGTGACCTTCGGCGTGGCGCAGGGGCAGTTCTTCGGGTTTCTCGGGCCGAACGGGGCGGGGAAATCCACCACGATCAAGATGCTCACCGGGCTGCTCGAGCCGACCAGCGGCACGATGGAGATTCTTGGACAGCCTTTCAAGGCCGGTGCGCTGAACCTGAAGCGCCAGATCGGCGTGGTACCGGAGGGTATGGCGCTGCTGGGACGCCTGACTGCTCCGGAGTACTTGCACTTTGTGGGGCGCATGTACGGTCTGGATGCCAGGACGACGAAAGAGCGGACCGAAGAACTGCTCGAATTCATGCAACTGGCCAACGAGCGAAGAAAGCTGGTGACGGACTTTTCGCACGGCATGCAGAAGAAGCTGGCGCTGGCGGCGGCGGTCATTCACGGGCCTAAGGTTCTGTTTCTCGATGAGCCCTTCGAGGGAGTGGACGCGGTGGCGGCGGGAATGCTGAAAAGCATGTTGAGCGGCATGATTAACCGCGGCGCGACGATCTTTCTCACGACGCACGTGCTGGAGATCGTGGAGCGGCTGTGCAGCCACGTGGCGATCATTCACCAGGGGCGGCTGGTGGCGAATGGGTCGCTCGAAGATCTGCGGGCAGGTGTGGCGTCGACCTTGCCCGGCGGCGTGGAGCAGAGGCTTACGCTCGAGGAGATCTTTCTGGCGATCGTGGGCGCTGGCGGCATGGAGCCGGCGCAGGAGCTCTCATGGCTCGCATGAAGAAGTCCTTGTGACGGAGTCCATATGAATGGCGCTCAAGCACACGAGGTCACCTTGGGCGGCAAGGGGCCGCTGAGCGCACTGGCGCGCAACCAGTATGCGGCCCTCGCGGCCATGCGCTGGGAGATGTTCAAGAACAGTCTGCGCACGGGCCGGGGCGTGTTGGAACTGGGCGCGCGGACACTCTCCTACGTGGTCTACGGCATTGTCGGGCTGGGTTTAAGCGTGGGCCTCGGGTTTGGAGCGTTTGCGCTGGCGTCGAACGAGAAGCTCGCCTATCTGCCGATACTGTTCTGGGCCGTGTTCCTCATCTGGCAGGCGCTGCCGATCATGCTGGCGTCGTTCCAAGAGCAGTTCGACCTGAGCATTCTTCTGCGGTTCCCGCTGGGATTCACTTCCTACTTTCTGCTCTATGTGATCTTTGGCCTTGTCGACGTTTCGACGATCACAGGCGTTCTGTGCGTCGCCGGGCTATGGGCAGGGATCGTGACGGCGAATCCGGGACTCTGGCTGCTGACGACGGCCGGGCTGCTGGTGTTCGCGGTATTCAACATCCTGCTGGTGCGCGCAGTCTTTGCGTGGATCGACCGGTGGCTGGCGCAGCGCCGGACGCGCGAGATCCTGGGCGCGATTTTTCTGCTGTGCATGCTGAGCCTGCAGTTTCTCAATCCGGCGTTTCACCAGAGCCGGCGCACGGGTCCGGTGAACCGGGCGGACCGGTTCGCCGAGGATCGGCGCAACTTCGAGCAGTTCAAGCCATGGCTGCACAGGGCGAATGCGGTGCAGAGATGGCTGCCGGCGGGGCTGGCGGCGCAAACCGTGCAGCTCGGCGCCGGCGCGCAGACCGAGATGGCTCTCGACTCGGTCGCATTGCTCGGCATGTATGCGCTGATCGCCGCGGCGATCCTGGCCGTGCGGTTGAACTCCGAGTATTCGGGCGAGAGTCTTGGCGAAGCGCCGGGACGGATCAACATGGCGCGAAAGCGCAGTGTGGCCGCCGCGAACGCAAACGAAGCCACGGTGAGCCGCGATGCCGCGCTGGGCGCAGGCGCGGCGCCGGCGGGGCGTGCGGGCGCGATCCTGGCCGTGATCGAGAAGGAGCTGCGCGCCATGCTGCGCACGCTTCCGCTTCTCTATGCAATCGGCGCACCGCTGCTCCTGGTGCTGGTGTTTTCGGGAGTGTTCATCCGCAGCGGGCAGTCGGCGCATACGTTCTGGTTCGCCATGCCGCTTTGCCTGGTGTATGCGCAGCTGGGGTTCACGCAGATTTTCTATAACAACCTCGGCGCGGAAGGTACGGGCATCCAGATCTACTTCCTCTCACCCACATCGATCCGCACGGTCATGCTGGCCAAGAATCTCTTTCACTCAATACTGTTCTGCCTGGTCGCCTTGACGGCCGGTGTGCTCGCATCGCTGCGGCTTGGCGTTCCGCAGCCATCGGTGATGGCGGGGTGTGCCGCGTGGCTGGCGTTCGCGCTGCCCTGCAACCTGGCAGTGGGCAATGTATTCTCCCTGATCATGGCCTATCGCATCAATCCGGGGCGGCTGACCAAGCAGCGCGGCTCCCAGGCCAGCAACCTGCTTAGTGTCCTGGTGCAGTTCATCGTCATCGGGATTGGGGCGGCTTTGTTTGCACTGTGCTGGATGACGGATGCGATGTGGCTCGCGACTCCGGTGCTATTGGCGCTTGCCGTAATCGCCGGCCTTTGCTGGTGGTGGCAGTTGAGCACGGCCGACGCCGTCGCCAACCGTCACAAGGACGAGCTGATCGAGAAGCTTGCGAAGAATCAGTGATCCGGGACAGGGGCCGGAGAACAGGGATCCCTTGAGAGAGGCGCGATGAAACGGTGGGCTCTGGCGGCTTTGTTGGGCGTTCCGGTTGCGCTGATGTTGCCGGCGCAAGAGGCGCCGCCGGCGGGCGATTCGGCGCAGTCTTCGAAAGCGCGCGAGAGCCGGCCGGCGCTGGTTCCGCGGACGCACGATGAACGTGAGCGGAGCTATCAGGCCGAACATCGCATCATTTTGAATGTGCTGGTGACGGATGCGAACGGCAAGCCGGCAACGGGATTGACGGAAGGGGACTTCGCGCTGTTCGAGAACAGGCAGCCGCGGAAGATCGCCGCGTTTCGCTCGGCCAGCGGTACCGCGCAGCGTGAGAGGGTTCACGTGGTGCTGGTGCTTGACTCGGTGAACAACTCGGCGCGAACCCTGGCCATAGAGCGGCGCGAGCTGGAGAGGTTCCTGGAGCGCAACCGGGGGCAGCTCAAGGTCCCCATTTCGATTGTGGTGCTATCCAGCAGCGGGGTGAAGGCGCGCCAAGCGACGCGTGACCCGGATGTGCTGCGGGCCGAGCTGAAGGACGCGGCAGCCGGCCTGCATCCGGTCGATTGTGCAGATGAGGGAGGCATTGACGCAAGGCAGACGGGCTCCGATGTGTATGCGCCGGCGCTGGACCTGAGCCCTCGTGACTCGTTGAACGAGCGGATGCGAAAGGCCGAATGCCTCAATATGCGGTTCACCACATCGGTCGCCGCGCTGAACAGGATTGCGCGCGAGCAGGTGGAAGTTCCCGGCCGGGCGATCATGATCTGGATCGGCGAAGGCTGGCCGCTGCTGCTAGGGCAGGAGTTTGCGCCGGATACACCCGCGCAGAGCCGCAACTACTTCGACTATCTTGCCGAGCTATCGACTTCCCTGCGCGAGGCTCAGATCACGCTCGATGCGGTGTCGTCTCCCGATCTGTTCCGTAAGGCGGAGCCCGGGGCGGAGAAGCTGTCGTCGGTTCCGGCGCCTGAGACGGACGTGGCGCACACAGCGGATTTTGCGCTGCCCCGGCTGGTGCGCCAGACGGGCGGGCGGATTCTCGAATACGACAAGGACCTGGCCAATGAGATTGCGGAGAGCATCGCCGATGCCGACTCGTACTATGTTCTGGCCTTCGATGCGGCGCCGGCGCAAGGGGTGGGCGAGTACCGCGAGCTGAAGGTCGAGGTCGACAGGCCGGGACTGAAGGTGCGGACGAATACGGCGTATTTTGCCCGGCCGTGAACGACAGGGATCGGTCGACAGCGATCAGTGGACGGGTTCCAGTCGCAGCCGGATCGTTGCCGGCCACAATTCAACGAGGTCCCGCAATACCAGGCCGATCATCCCCGATGAAGCACCGATGATCGAACCCGCTGTCCGGCGCAAGACCGATCACTGACCACACCGGCCATTGACCACGATCTCTGACCACTGAAAACTGACCACCAAAGACTGACCACTGATCACTGAGAACGGATCCCTAAAAGGGGATGTCGTCGTCGGAGATTTCGGCGGCCTGGGAGTATTCGTCGTGACCGGCTGCGGCTGGGGCGGGGCGCTGGTCGTAGCTGGAGCCGCCACGGCTGCCCTGGCCCTGGCCCGAGTCTTCGCGGCCGGAGAGCAGCGAGAGGTCGTTGACCAGGATCTCGGTCTTATAGCGCTTGGCGCCGGACTCCTTGTCGTCCCAGCTGCGTGTCTGAATCTTGCCTTCGATGAAGAGCTTGGTGCCTTTCTTCACATAGTCGCGGACGATCTCGGCGGTGCGCTTGAAGGCGACGAGGTTGTGCCATTCGGTGCGGTCCTGCCAGGCGCCCTGCGCGTCCTGGAAGCGGTCGCTGGTGGCCAGGGTGAAGTTGGCGACCATGGTGCCGCTGGGAGTGGAACGGATTTCGGGGTCCTTGCCGACGTTGCCCAGAAGGAAGACTTTGTTGACGCTCTTGGCCATGATCGAGTGCTCCGGTAATGGAAAAGGATAGCAGAGAGCGGCATGGGACGGTGGGGTGGGAAACAGGTCGGCTTCTTTTCCTCCGCGCGAGTTGCACTCTTGGCGCGGCAGGGGCAAACTGGCCATAACTCCAGGACTCTCAGGAGACAGACATGCTCGCTAGGTATCGCATGTTGCGGCGCGCAGTGGTTGCGTTTCCCGCGGTTGTGTGTGCAATGCTGATGGCGCAGAGCGGGCCGCTTGCCGCGCCGGCTGCGATCGCGGCCCCGGAACGATCGGCCAGAACGTTCCCACCCTACACGCTCATCCGCAAGGATGTGCTGGCAAGAACGCTGGCAACCGGCGAAACAGTTCGCAGGGAAAGGCTTACCAAGGAAGCGCGCGACTCCCAGGGCCGCGCCTACCGCGAGATGCGCATTCCGTCGATGGACGATCCCGAGAACACGATTCTCGATAGCATCCTGGTGGAAGTCAGCGATCCCGTGGCCAACACCTGGGTTCGGTGGAACACCGAGACCCGCGAGGCGACCGTTACCCACATGCAGCCGGCACCGGCGCAGCCGAGGCCGCCGCTGCCGCCGAGTGGCAACGGCCGGAGCTTTGTCCAACTTGTTTTGATGGGCCGCGACGGCAAGCCGGTGCCCATGCAGCAGAAGACCGAGGACCTGGGTACGAAGACGATCAGCGGGCTCGAGTGCACCGGCCTGCTCATCACAGAGACGATTCCGTCGGGCGCGCAGGGCAACGCCGAGACGATCACGGTCACGCGCGAGCAGTGGTTTTCTCACGAGCTTGGGATCGCTGTGCGGTGGATTACCAGCGATCCGCGGTGGGGCGTGCACACAACGGAGATCCTCGGCCTGGACCGCGGCGAGCCCGATCCAGGCCTGTTCCGCGTGCCGGCGGGATACCGGGTGAAGGAGGAATTCCTGAAAAGCGCGAATTGAGCGGTGGATCCTGGATTGCAGGCGGAGCTAGCGAGGCTGCCTTTGCCGCCTGTTGCGCAGCCACTTGGCTACGCCAAGCGTGAGGAGCAGGCCGCCGAAGGGAAGGCACATGAGTGCGACGATCAGCGCGAACCAGCCGGTGTTTGTCGTGGCGCCGGTGCGCGTGAAACCGCCAAGAAGCGTGACCAGCAGCAGCGCGGCGAGCAGGCCGGCTCCGGCCATGCATCCGCCCCATTGGAGAAGCTGGCGCGTGCCGTCGTCGGGTTGAGTGGATGGATTGACTGGCTCTGGCATGGGTCCCGGTCGGGCTTCTGCAATTCCCACCCTTCCATGATCCGCTTGCGCGAAACTTGGATGGGGAGCCCGTTTCTCTTTGGAAATCCTCTTTATTTAGCTTATGCGCTCAGGATTATCCCTGCGCGAGGCGGAGCATCGCGTAGGTGATGACGCCGGTGACGGAGACGTAGAGCCAGATGGGAAAGGTCCAGCGCGCAACCTTGCGGTGCTGCGGGATCCGTCCGCTGACCGAGAAGAAGAAGGTGACCAGCACCAGCGGCAGCGCGATGACGGCGAGCAGGATGTGGCTCGCCAGCAGGGACAGATACAGCGTGCGGAAGGCTGCGTGAATCGGATATCGTACGTCGCCGTGAAGCGCGTGATGCGCGATGTAGCTGACCAGGAACAGCGTGGAGAAGGCGAACGCCGTGATCATCGAAGCGCGGTGGGCGGCGATCTTCTTGGCGCGGATGAAGGTGAAGCCGATGAGCAGGGCCGTCGCGCTGAGGCCGTTGAAGATAGCGTTGAGCGCGGGGAGAAAGGCGAAGCGGGCGTTGGCAGCGTCGGCGGCGGGATGGACGTAGATAAGCCAGAAGAGAAAGAGCGACGCGGCGGCGCTGAGGACGAGGATGCCGGCGATGGCGGGGCGGGTGCTGGATCGGGGTGAGATGGCGGTGGTCATCTTATCTCAACCCCTGGCGGCGGCGCAGAGCATGAGCGTGGTGAGCAGCGCGGGAAGATAAATGACACTGACCTTGAGGAGATCGCGCGCGAGCATGCGGCTTTCGGTTTCGGATTTGGCGCGCAGCACGCGGGCGAAGCGTATGGTGTAAGCGAGATAGAAGAGGCCGAGTACGGAGGCGAGCACGGCGTAGGGGACGCCGGCCATACCGAGCCGCCAGGGCGCGAGGCTGACGGGGATCATAAGAACCGCGTAGAAGAGAGCTTCGACGACGGTGGAGAGGCCGTCGGGCTGCACGACGGGCAACATGCGGATGCCGGCGCGGGCGTAGTCCGCGCGATAGAGCCAGGCGATGGCCATGAAGTGCGGGAACTGCCAGACGAAGAGAATAGCGAAAAGCGCGACGGCGGGCCACTCGATGCGGCCGCGGGCGGCGGTCCAGCCGAGCATGGGACCCATGGCTCCGGGAAACGCGCCGATGAACGTGGCCAGCGTGGTGACGCGCTTGAGCGGCGTATAGACGGCCACGTAAGTGAAGGCGGTGAGCAGCGCGAGTGCGACGGTGAGCAGGTTGGTGGTGACGAGAAGCCACCACGCTCCCAGCGCGAGCGCGGCAAGGCCGGCGAGGATCCCTGCGGCCAGCGGGAATCGGCCGGCGGCGATCGGCCGGTCGGCGGTGCGGACCATGCGCGCGTCGGTGGTGCGCTCGAGGGCCTGGTTAAGCGCGCTGGCGCCTGCGGAAATAAGGCCGATGCCGAAAAGGGTGTCGAGCAAACCCCGCTGCAGGCTGCTGATGCCGGACTGCAAGGAGCCAAGATAGAAGCCGGTCCAGCCGGTGATGATGACCATCCCGGTCACGCGCACCTTGAACAACTCGCGGCAATCGTGAATGAAGGTGGCCGTGGCGCCGGGGCTTGGCGCGTGCAACGGCAGCGCATCCTGCACCGTGCCGGGCGCGGAGTCGTGCGTCTCGAGTTGCGCGGGGACGGCCGGGGAGATAGGAGTCATCGTGACAGTGAAAATTGCGGATGCGCCGGAGTGGTCTCCGGCCATGCGTCGAAATGCATGCATCTACATGGATGATAGCAAGCGAGGCAGGTTTCAGAGCCGCCGGACAATTTTCCGGCGGCTGCCCGGCGAGGAGCGCTGGCCGGAAATTCACGCGCCGACAGCGCGGCCGCAACGGCGGGGTCACAAAACCGCAACACATGGCTCTTAGAGTCCGAGGCTTGAGCGTCCTTGCTCATATTCCCCCGCCAGAGGTCACAATTCATGCAGACAGACCGCAGACGCCTTCTCGAGCTTCCGGCCGGCAGCGCTGCCGCCGCGTCGTTTCCGGCGAGCATCGCGCGCGCGCTTGCTCTTCCCGCCCATCACCGTACCGGGACCATCAAGGATGTCGAGTACATCGTTTTCATGATGCAGGAGAACCGATCGTTCGATCACTACTTTGGAACGCTGCGCGGCGTGCGCGGCTTCGGCGATCCCCGTCCGGTTGTGCTGCCTTCCGGAAAGCCGGTGTGGTTCCAGCCGGACAGCGGAAACCCGGATGGCTTTGAACTCCCGTTCCATCCCGGCGCGCCGAATCTCGGATTGCAGTTCCTCGAAGACCTGGCGCACGACTGGACGACCACGCACGCCGCCTGGAACGAAGGTCACTACGACCAGTGGATTCCAAACAAGGGAAAGACGACGATGGCGCACCTGGTGCGCAGCGACATTCCCTACCACTACGCGCTGGCCGACGCCTTCACGGTATGCGACGCGTACCACTGTTCGCTGCTCGGGCCCAAGGATCCCAACCGCTACCACATGTGGACGGGCTGGGTGGCCAACGACGGCAAGAACGGCCAGGACAGCTTCAGCGATCCCGCGATTGGTTCGAACGCGGTCGAACCGCAGGCGGTTACCCACGCGCGGTAATTGGGCGCTGCAACGAAAGCAAGATGCCCCAGGTCTCGGATTTTGAGCCTGGGGCGTTTTGTTGACGAGGGTCCGGCGGCTGAGTGTACCGGGATATACCCTACATTTTAGGCCGGGGACATGCTTTACAAGCCCCTTGCGGTGAGAGTGGCTCTGATTGCAGGTTTGCGATGGGCTTTGCCGGTCTTCAGATCCAAGATAGTCGTCGCCGAAGCCGTGGTAATTGTTGGAATCCCCGCAGGGCTTTCCAAGGCGTGCTGAAAGGGTGGCAAGCCGGATTCATGGCCTTCCATCCTTTCCATTCCCCGACATTTCCATGCCTTGCTTTTTGTGGCCTTATCGAGTTATCAGCTTCCGGGCGTTGAATGTTTCAGAGACATCCAGATTGTTTCGGAGCTTGATTGGGGCCGGGTTCCCGCTCAGTCCCGAAGCATTCTTTCAATGCAGCGTCTTCGCCCAATTTGCCGTGCTGGGCGATTCTCGAAGCGACAGAGCCCAGACCCGCGGGGTCATGCCGAAGGTGCGACGAAAAGTTTCGACAAAGGGGCTTGGCTGGCTATAACCGACTGCAAATGCGACCTCCTTTACCGAGAATCCAGAGACCAGTAGTTCCACGGCTTTGATCAGTCGAACCTGCCGTCTCCAGGATTCGAAATCGGTGCCAACTTCTTTCTGAAAAGTCCGTTGAATTGTTCTTGCACTTACTCCAGCGTTCGCGCACAACATTTTCATCGGCTTCGGTTGGCTCGGATCGTCAAGAACCGATCGAGCTACCGACAAGGCGCGTGGTTCGGTCGGAAGCGTGATGAGCATCGGTGCACGGGATGCGCGCATCAGATGCAGAATCGTCAAATCGCGAAGTACCCGTTCGCTGCGGCTTCGAGCCCGAAGCCGGCCGATGCGGACCGTTTCGAGGATCAGCTCCCGTAGCAGTGGAGTTACGTGGAGCACGGCGCAACCTGACGACAATCCGGGGACCAATCCCGGCCGGATGTACAAAGTACGCATCGAAACCGCACTGGGCATCCGGATGCGATGGAGGGTTTGCGCAGAAATCCAAAGCGCGAAATGTGGAGGAATCCACCAAATGTTATGGCCGGAAGAGACTTCCATGACTCCGCGGGTCGCGTAGATTACCTGGTCCGATCCATGTGCGTGCTCCGGAATCTGATACCCGGCTGTGTACTCATACGCCAGCGTGGCTACTGAAATGCCGCGTTTCGGATCGTAGCCTCGGAGGATTTCAACCTGTCGCATAGGCTATATATTATGGCGTAATATCATCCGCGCGACAAATGGGATTCCGGTGCATGATGGGCTCATGAGACAAAATGCGGGACTCAGCCGATACAACCTCGTTGCATTTGTGACGATCGTCGACGCCGAACGCGCCAAGGCCTTTTATCGAGATACGCTTGGGATCCCGCTCGTGAGCGAAGAATTGCCGTTTGCGCTCGTGTTCGATGCGAACGGCATCATGCTCCGTCTGGCGATCGTCGGGCAGTGTTCCCCCAATCCTGGCACCGTGCTCGGTTGGCAGGTTCCGGAGATAGTTTCCGCAGCTCTGGCATTGGAACGCGCGGGAGTCCGATTTGAAAGGTATGAGTACATGCAACAGGATGAAATGGGGATCTGGACTTCGCCGAACGGGGCGAAGGTCGCGTGGTTCAAGGACCCTGACGGAAATGTCCTGAGCATTTCGCAACACGCCGGGGTTGAAAAGTGAACGCGCTGCATGGTTGGCTTTGCTCCTCATCACGTTGGAAACGCACCGTAGAACAATTTGTCGTGCCTTGGGTGCTTGAAGGTTTGGATCTTGGGTCCCACGTTCTCGAAGTGGGTCCAGGATATGGCGCCACGACAGATGTCCTAAGAAGCCGCGTAGCGCAACTCAAGTGCGTTGAGATTGACGCCAAGCTCGCCGCAGGTCTGCGCGGTCGTTTCGATCGTGAGAACGTGTCGGTCCTGTGCGAGGACGCAACGAAGATGTCGCTACCCGATGCCTGCTTCGACGCGGCGGTCAGTTTCACAATGCTTCACCACGTTCCCTCGGAGAAGTTGCAGGATCGGCTCCTGGCAGAGGTATGGCGAACCTTGCGGCCAGGCGGCATTTTTGCTGGAACGGATAGCCTCGATAGCCGTCTCTTTCGTTTTATGCATCTCTTCGACACGCTTGTCGTGGTCGATCCGAAGACATTTCCGGACCGGCTTGCGGCCGCCCGCTTTAAAGATGTGGATGTGGAAGTCAATCCCTATGCGTTCAGATTTCGTGCGCGCAAACCAATCGAAAACTGAACCGGCAGATGCATCTGTCACCGCACCCATCGTCTCCTGACCTATGTCCCTCTGTGCGAGTGGTTCCCCAAATTGCCTGAATTGTCGACACTGGGTGCTGGTTCGACAAAGATCCCGTCATGACCGCCGCTGACGTTGCTGTCATGTCATTCAACGCCGTTTTGTCGGTGCGAATACGTTCCGGCACGGCGTACTCGGGCTGCGGAAAGGATCGGGCGCCACGGGTCTCTGTGCATCTCACGATTCCGCAGCGGCGATTATCATTTCAGCATGTCGAAGAAGCTTCGTTGGGGAGTTCTGAGCACGGCTTCGATCGGCCTGAGGAAGGTGATCCCGGGCTTGCAGAAGAGCGAACTGTGCAGTGTCGAGGCGATCGCGTCCCGCGATCCTGCGAAGGCGAAAAAGGCGGCGGAGGCGCACGGCATCGCGAAGTCGTATGGCTCCTACGAGGAGTTGCTCGCGGACACGGAGATCGATGCGGTCTACAACCCGCTGCCGAACGATTTGCATGTGCCATGGACGGCGAAGGCAGCCGAAGCAGGCAAGCATGTGCTGTGCGAGAAACCCCTGGGAATGAATGCTGCCGATGCGGAGACGCTGCTGGAAGTGCGGGCGCGGACCGGCGTAAAGATCGGCGAAGCGTTCATGATCCGGACGCATCCGCAGTGGCTGCGCATGCAGGCGCTGATCGAGGAAGGACGCATCGGGAAGCTGCGATCGATCGTCGGGATCTTCAGTTACTACAACGTCGATCCGGGCAATATCCGCAACCGCCTGGAGACCGGCGGCGGCGCGCTGCTCGATATCGGCTGCTACGCGATTCACGCATCGCGCTACGCGTTTGGCGCGATGCCGCGCCGGGTGATCGGGCTCGTGGAACGCGATCCTGAGATGAAGACGGACCGCCTGACGTCTGCGATCCTCGATTTTGCCGCCGGGCAGTCGATCTTCACGTGCAGTACGCAGCTCGTCGGCCACCAGCGGATGCAATTTCTGGGCACGCGCGGGAGAATCGAGCTGGCGATCCCGTTCAACGCGCCGCCCGACCGGCCGACGCGGATCTTCATCGACGACGGCTCGGACATCAACGGCAGCGGGATCGTGACGGAGACGTATCCGGTTTGCGATCAGTATGCGTTGCAGGGCGACGCGTTTGCGCGGGCGGCGCTCGAAGGCGGCGAGGTGCCGGTCACAATTGAGGACGCGGTCGAGAACATGACCGTGATCGATGCAATCTTCCGCTCGGCAGTGACGGGACAGTGGGAAGTGCTGTAGCGCCGGAAACGGTCGAATGGGGCTATAATTCCACCCGGAGAGCGGTCATGTCTCAATACGTCTTTCACTGCGAGGACTGCAACAAGGAGTTCACCCAGCACCTGCACATGTCCGAGATGGAGAAAGTCGAGCTCACCTGCCCGCATTGCGGGAGCAAGAGGGTAGGTCAGCTCGTTTCCGCCTTCTCTGCGGTAACCTCGAAGAAAAGCTAGATCGAATCAAGTCCTCGGCTGCGTTGCGATCCCGGCCCCGGGGTGAAGTTTGCCCCCCGGCGGGTTCCTGTCACGTCAGGATACGGGCGCCTGCCGAAGTGTCAATTCAACCCGGCTGCCGACAGCACCGCATCCACGACCTCTTCGGGGGTAAGGCTGTCTACGTGAATGGAGGCATGTGCGCAACGGTATAGAGGAAGCCGCCGCGTGTAGCGCGATTCCAGGTTCGCCTGGTCGGCCAAGACTGGGCGCGTGTTCTCGGTACCGGCGCAGCGGGCCATCGTGGTGGCGAGCCGGACTTCGAGATGGATGAGGCGGGTGCCTTCAGAGCCGAGAAGCAGATCGCGGGTCGCATCGTTTTCGATGGCGCCGCCGCCCAGGGCCAATACCAGTGAATCGTTTGCCGCCAGGCGGGCGATGGCAGCTTGTTCGCGCTCGCGGAAGGCTGCCTCCCCGTGGCGCGAGAAGAGTTCGGCAATGGTGACGCCGGCTTCGGCCTCAATGACGTCGTCGGCGTCGATGAACCGCCATCCGAGGCGGCGAGCGAGCAGCGGGCCCACCGTGCTTTTGCCGGAGCCCATGAAGCCGGTAAGGACGATGCGGACGATCTTCGAGTCCGGCGCCCCGCCGGAGTTGTCGTTGCCACGCAGCGTTGGGCCTGAGAGGTCTTGCGGCCTTGCGGTCATTTCAGGGTCTAGGCTTTCGATGGCTCTTCTTCGTCTTCCGAAGAAGCCTCTTCTTTCTCTTCCCGAGAAGACTCCTCTTTCTTGATCCTGTCTTCGATCTCGGTCCACAAATCGTCGGGCGGCTCAATGGTCGGGAACAGTTGGCGCGCGGCGTCGGCGATCGCCTCGAGGTCGGCGAGCAAGGCGCGGCAGAGCGCGCAATCCTGGATGTGGGGATGGAGGTTGATGTCTTCTCCGGTACCGATCAACTCCGGCAACAAGGCCTGAAACTCTTCGCACTTCATGTCTTTGAACGGATTGGGCCCCTTCATCATTTCCCCTCCTGCCTGGGGTAGGTGCGAAGAGCATCGCGCAGCTTGAGCCGCGCCTTGTGCAACTGGGACTTGCTGTTTCCGATCGAGCAGTCGAGCATGGCCGCAATCTCATTATGCTCGTAGCCCTCGATGTCATGCAGCACAAAGATGAGGCGATACCCGGCGGGCAGCTCATCGATGGCGCGCTGCAGCGCAAGACGGTCGATGGAGCCTGCCAGCGTGAGGTCGGGGGCGCCGAAGCTGCGGCCGGGACCCTCGTCGGGGGCGGGATCCATTGCTTCGTCGAGCGAGATGAGAGAGAGGCCCTTGCGGCGCAGGTGCATGAGGACGACATTGATGGCCAGCCGATGCAGCCACGTGGAGAAGGCCGAATCGCCGCGGAACGTTGCGATCTTGCGGTGGAGCTGCAGGAAGGCTTCCTGGGTGAGGTCCTCGGCTTCGGCCACGTTGCCGACCATGCGCAGACAAAGAGAGTAGATTCGCCGCTTGTGCAGCGTATAAAGCTGGGCAAATGCGTGGTGGTCGCCTGACTGGGCGCGAGCGAGCATATCGTCCGCAGCGACGGTGGGGAACACGGCGTGGCCGGGCCTGTGGCCTTCGGCCGGAGGCGCTGAAACGACCATGGGAGAATCCGTTGTCAAACCGGAAGTACGGGAGTCCGGCGGCGGCGGCGCAGAGGGGATTTGGCGCATGCGCTTCCTTGGAGGAGCGTCGCTTTAGCCGGTCCGTGCTGTCCGGCTCCGTTCCTCGTTAGTATAAGGGATGCAAACTCTGCTGTGGAAGCGTGGCGACTGACACAATAAATCGCTGAAAAAACACAAATTTGTGCCGGAGCATCCCGCTTGCGTGACGCAAGCGGAGTTCCTGTGTCCAATCGGGGAGATGGTCTTGAAGAAACAGTCGGAGGGCAAATGCATCGGGTTGGGCAAAACTCGGCTCGCATGCATCCTTTCCGTCGGGTTCGTCATCGGCGGCCTTTCCAGCGTATGTCAGAGTCCGCCCATAGCTCCCGGGCCCCCGGCCGGCGCAGAACAGGGGCAGCGGCCTCCCCAGGTGAGCGGGGCTGAGTCCCTGGCCTCCATGGCGGGCGAGACCGTCTCCAGAATTGCGATCGAGGGTCTTCCGGCCGGGCGGCTGGGCGGGCTGGTGAACGAGATCGTGCTGAAGGCCGGGGCTACACTGACGCAAGAAAACCTTCAGGCGAGCCTGCGAACGATCTACGCCACCGGCCTGTTCGAGAGCATCCAGGTGGAGGGATCGCGCGAAGCCGGTGGTGTCGTCATCGTGTTTCGCGGCCGGCCGCGGACATTCATCGGCAAAGTGACGGTGGACGGGGCGAAGGGTGCGACCGTGAATACGCAGCTGCAGCGCGCGACACAGCTCGCTGCCGGCACACGCTATACCCAGGCCAAACTCGACCGCGCGCTGGACCAGATGCGAAGAACGCTGGCGGACAACGGTTTCAACCAGCCGCAGATCCAGCAGGAGGTTCACGAGCGGCCCGAGGAGCAGTTGATCGACCTGGCGTTTCATATCGTTTCGGGGCCGCAGTCGCGTGTTGGATCGGTCGAAGTCGCCGGCGATTCCGGGCTGAGCAACGACGAATTCCGCCGCGCCGCGCATCTGAAGGCAGGTTCGCGCGTAGATCGCGACACGGAAAACAAGGCCATCAACGGCGTGCTGCGCCACTACCAGAAACAGGAGCGGCTGGAGGCGGAGATCGAGCTGGACTCGAAGCAATACGCTGTACCGCGGAACCGGACGGACTACCGCTTCACCGCCAACCGTGGACCGGCGGTGAGGGTGACGCTGCAGGGCGCGAGCATCTCTGCGGAGCGGCTGAGGCGGCTGATCCCGGTTTTCGAAGAAGCGAGCGTGGACGAGGACCTGCTGAATGAAGGCAACCGGCGGCTGCGCGACTACTTCCAGCGTCAGGGCTACTTTGACGTCAAAGTGGACCATGAGCAGCAAAGCGCGACCGCGGAGCGGGTTGTCATTGTGTACGATGTCCGTGTTGGCCAACGGCAGCGCGTGGGCAGAGTATCGGTGGACGGAAACCACTACTTCGACTCCGCCACCCTGGAGGCGCTGCTCAGCGTGCACTCCGCGAACGCGTTTGACCGCCACGGTGCGTACAGCCAGGCGCTTGTGGCGGCGGATGTGAGCGCGCTCGAGTCGGTCTATAAGAACAACGGTTTCTCGGCTGTAAAGATCTCGCCGGAGACGAATCCGGGCCAGCCCAGCCCGGAGACAACAAGGCGCGCGCCGATTCCGCTGGTGGTGGTGTATCACATCGATGAAGGCGCGCAGCAACGCGTGGGAGGAGTAAAGATCGAAGGCTCGGAGCACGTGCCGGTTGCCGAGTTGTCCCCGTTGATGAATACGGCGCAGGGGCAGTTGCTCTCACCGCAGAACCTGGCCGGCGACCGCGATGCGCTGCTCACAGAATTTCTGAGCCGGGGCTTCGACCGGGTGATGGTGGAGGTGGCCACGGTGCCGGAGGACGGCGACCCGTCGAAGGTCGACGTCACGTTCCGCGTCAGGGAAGGGCAGCAGATCTTTGTGCGCAAGGTGCTGCTTACAGGCTTGCAATACACTCGTCCGGACACGGTGGCAAAGGCCATCACGGTTCACGAAGGCGATCCCCTGAGCCAGACAGCGCTGCTCGAGACGCAGCGCAACCTCTACGAATTCGCGCTGTTCAACGAGGTCGAAACGGCGGTCGAGAATCCCAACGGAGGCGAGACGGCAAAGACCGTCCTGATCCAGGCGACCGAAGCGCGGCGGTGGGTGTTCACATACGGACTCGGATTCGAGGCGCAGACCGGCCGGCCGCAGAACAACTGCGCCGGCATCGTGACCAGCGGGCAGCCGTGCAATCCCGAGGGCAAGACCGGCGTCAGCCCGCGCGTGTTGGGCGACCTGACGCGGAACAACCTGCTCGGGCGCGACCAGTCGCTCAGCATCCGCGGCACTTACGGCCTGCTCGAGCAGAACATCAACCTGCTGTTTCAGAATCCGCATTTCCACGGGCAGGCCTTCGGGCTCACGTTGACCGGCGGCTACGCGAACAGCCAGGACGTGACGACCTACGTTTCGTCCAAACTGGATGTAGGCGCGAGGTTGACGCAGCACTTCACGGGAACGGGATGGCAGCCTTCGAAGGCCAATACGCTGATCTACGACTTCGACTTGCGGCGCGTGAAGGTCGCTGAAGGGAGCCTGCAGGTGTACCCGGCGGAGATATCGCTTCTCGCCGCGTCAGTGCGAGTGGCCGGACCGGGCTTCACATGGATCCGCGACACACGCGACTCGCCGCTGGATGCGCGCCGCGGCTCGTACGTGAGCTTTCGCGAATTTCTTTCGCAGCAGCGGTTTGGCGCGGAGGCCGAATTCAACCGCGTGGATATTTCGTATTCGAGCTACAACCAGTTCGGCAAAGGACGGTTCGTGCTGGCGCGCAACACACGCTATGGACAGGAACGCGCCTTTGGCGAGAAGGGGCAGGAACTGATCCCCTTGCCAGAGCGGCTCTATGCCGGCGGCGCCATCTCGCTGCGCGGGTTCTCGATCAACGCAGCCGGCCCGCGCGATCCGCAGACGGGGTTCCCGATTGGCGGAGCGGGCGCGCTGATCAATAGCACGGAGCTGCGGCTGCCGCCCCCGCTTCTGCCCTGGTTCGGCGACACGCTGAGCTTCGTGCTGTTTCACGATATGGGCAATGTCTTCCGCGACGCGTCGGAGGCATGGCCGAGCGCGCTGCGCGTTCGCCAGCCGGGGCGCGATGCGTGCAAGCAGCCCCAACCCAAGTTCGAAGAAGATGGCAAGACGCCGACCGAGCCGCAGGGGCCGAATACATCGACCGGCGTGCATGGCCTATGCGGCTTCGACTACTTCTCGCATGCGCCGGGGCTGGGCTTGCGCTACCATACGCCGGTGGGGCCGATCCGCTTGGACTTTAGCTACAACGTGAATCCTCCTATCTACCCCGTGACTTGGAATTACGCGCACCCGGATGAGCCGCCTTATGTTGGCGAGGCGAGCCATTTCAACTTCTTCTTCAGCCTGGGGCAGACGTTCTGATGAAGGCGCACGCTGAGATCCGGCGGAATGCGGCGTACCGCGGCCCTTGGCGGGCAGCCGCGGCCCTGTTGATTGCCGTCGCTGCGGCGAACTCCGGATGCTGTCAGGCGAACCCGGCGCCCCCGCGCAAGGGCCAGGTGCTCGATCACGTGGTCGCAGTGGTGAACAATCACGCCATCCTGGCCAGCGACGTGGAGCAGGAGGTCCGTCTCTCGGTGCTCGAGCCGGACATCGGCGAAGGAGACAAGACTCCGCTGTCGCGCGCCCTGGATGAACTGATCAGCCGCGCGCTCGTCGGTGAGCAGATGGGTCGTGAAGAAGAGCGTGCCGCCTCGCCCACCCAGGCCGAAGTGGACGCAAGAATCCTGGAGCTTCGCCGGGAGCTTCCCATCTGCGTTCGCGAGCGCTGCGCTACGGAAAAGGAATGGAGCGCATTTCTGGCCGCGCATGGGCTGTCGCAGCCGGCCGTCGAGCAATACGTGCGCAATCGCGTCGAGATTCTGCGCTTCATCGAGCAGCGGTTCCGGCAAGGCATCCGCGTGACGCCGCAGGAAACTGAGAACTACTACCGGAAGACGCTGGTGCCGCAGTATACCTCGGGCGCGCAGGCGCCGCCGCTGGAAACGGTTGCGCCGCGCATCGCCGAGATCCTGCTCGAACGCCAGGTGACCGCGCTGTTCGACGCGTGGTTGGAGAGCCTGCGACAGCAGGGAGATGTCGAAGTAGTGGACCCGGCCTTTGAGAACAGCGCCGCGCGGCCGGGCAAAGGGAAGGACGACGAATGAGTGCGCCGGCCAATGGTTCGCAGACGCCCAGGCCGGCCGGCAGGCGGCGGCGACTGCGCACTCTGCTGTGGAGCGTGGCGGGGCTCGCGTGCCTTGTGCTTGCCGTACTTGCATCGCTCGTCTACTGGACCGGTACACCCGGGTTCGAGGCTTGGGTGGGCAAGCGCATCGCCGCGAGACTGGCCGAGATGACCGGAGGCCGGGTAGAGATACGAGGCTTCCACTGGCGTCCCCTGCGCCTGGAAGGCGAAGCGGACGGCGTGACGATTCACGGGCGCGAAGGGCCGGCCGAAGAGCCGTACGCGCAGATTGAGCGCATCCGCACGCAACTGAGCATTCTCGATATCTGGAGCCCGCGTATTCTGCTTCGCGATCTGGAAGTGACGCGGCCGGCGATGCACCTGATCGTGTACCCGGACGGCACGACCAACCAGCCCAAGCCGCGGAAGACGCCGAGCACCAGCACATCCACGCTGGATACGATCTTCGATCTCCGGGCCGGGCGCATCGCGGTGGAACAAGGAGTGCTGCATTACGAGGACCGGGCCGCGGCGTTTGACTCCCAGAACCGGTACACGCTTCTTGATTTCGGCGCCAGGGATGTCGCATTGCAGATGAGCTACGCCGCGGCCGCGGCCGGAAATTCGGAACGCTATCACATCGAAGCGGGCGCCAGAGACCTCGCTGTCTCCAGGGGGATCGCGCCGCACAGGTCGGGGCCGGCGGAAGGATACCTGCAGGCGTCACTGGACCTGACGCGTAACTCACTGTTTGTGCGTTCGCTGCGCCTGACAAGTCGCAGCCGCGAATCGAAGGGGCATCAGAGGGAGCACACAGTCGAGCTTGCTGGAGCGATCGAGGATTTCAATCGCCCGCGATGGCAGGCGCGAGTGAATGGCGAGCTCGATATGGGGCTGCTCGAGGCGGAGACCGGTTTCGCCGATGTGCCCCAGGGAATCGCACGGCTTGACCTCACCGGATCGGGGCGCGACGGCCAGTTCCATTTCGACGGAAGCATTCATGCCGAAGGCGCAGCCTACATGGCGAACGGCTTGCGCGCGACAGGTGTGGAAGTGGACGCTCGTCTCCACGCCGACCCGGTGCAAATGCTGATCACTTCGGCTACGGCTCGCTTCGAGGGTGGCGGCAGGATGGAGGGCACGATCTCGCTTTCGCCGTGGCTGGCGCAGGTGCCGGGAACGCCAACGATGGGGCGAACCGGACAAATCAGTGTGCAGGCCGTTCCAGGAATCGCGCCGCCTGCGGCATTTCGTGCGCCGCCTCCAGACATCCCCATGAACGGAAAGGTGACCGCGAACCTGAAAGACCTGCCGCTGGACAAGTTGCTCGAAGTGGTGAGCACGCCTCCCCTGAGCCGCCTCGGTTTCAACACAGTGCTGAACGGCCCCGCGACGGCAACCTGGAGCAAAGGCCAGACGAACACGCTTGTCATCGGCGCCACGCTGGGCCTGAGTCCGAGCCCCGCTCCGGCCGCCGGCGAGGTTCCGGCGAGCGGCGCCATCGTTGCAACCTACACGCAGAGGACCGGCTCGGTGGACGTGCAAAGGCTGGAGCTGCATACGCCGGGCAGCCAACTGGAAACGCACGGCCAGATGGGTGTCAATCCGCCCACGAACGCGACGTCTATCGCGATCGATTTCCAGTCGCACGACCTGCACGACTTCGACGCGCCGCTGCGCAGCCTTGGCCTGCGGCGGCGTGGCAAAACCGGTGTGAGCGCGCTGCCGGCGGCGCTCGAAGGCAGTGCGGAGTTCCACGGGACGTGGAATGGCTCGCTGGTCGACCCGCACGTTGCAGGTACTGCGAAAGCGGCCCAGGTGGCGCTGGAGACGGCGGCTCCGGGAGGAGATGAATCTGCCGAGCCGCGGTGGGTGCACTGGGACGAGATCGACGCGAGCGGCAGTTACTCCGCGGACCGGATCGAAATATCGCACGGCACGCTCAAGCGGGACAAGACCGAGATCGCGCTCAGCGGCGATTTGATGGCTGCGCCCGGGCAAGCGGCTGCCGGGCATCGCGGACGCCCGCCTGAGTTCAACGACAATTCGACGCTGCGTGTGCGCCTGCGCGCGAGCCATGTCCCGGCGGATCAACTCGAGCCGCTGACGGGAAGAAATCTGCCGGTTGCCGGCGCCATCGATACACAACTCGAGCTCGCCGGACCGATCCGCAATCTCTCGGGCAGCGGCTGGGCAGAGCTGGACGACGGCGAGATTTACGGCCAGCGAGTGCAGAGAATTCGCGCGCAGGGCAAGCTGGCGGACCAGACCGTGAGTCTCTCGTCAGTCAGCATCGATGCGGCCGCCGGTTCGATCCAGGCAACGGGCGAGATCAACCTCGGCTCGCGGCAGCTCAAGGTCGACTCGCACGGAGCAGGCATCGACGTGACCAGGATCGCGGCGCTCGCCGGGCACGGCATGGATCCAGCCGGGCGCGTGAGCTTCACCTTGACCGGAGCCGGAAGCTTCGACGCCCCGGAGCTCGATGGAAACGCCACGATCGATGACTTTGCCGTAAATGGCCAGCCGATGGGTACGATGTCGATGAGCGTGCACGCGGCCAGGCAGTCGCTCACCTACGATGCGTCAACGCACATGGCGGCGGCCAGCTTGACGCTGCATGGCCGGACGGCGTTGAGCGGCGACTACGAAAGCACGGCCGAGCTCGAATTCTCCCAGCTCAACATCGGCTCGCTGCTGAAGATTGCGCATCTTGAGAGCCTCAGCGGGGAATCGTCCCTCGCGGGAAAGGTGACGGTGCAAGGTCCGTTCGCCCATCCCGACGTAATGCGCGGCGACCTGCATCTCTCGGAGCTGGGCGCCACCATTTCCGGAGTGCACCTGAAAAGCGATAACGGGTTGCATGCCACGCTCGCCAACTCGCGTGTCACCTTGGATCCCCTGCACCTGACCGGCGAGGAGACCGACCTGCGCGCACAGGGCACGCTGGCTCTGCGAGGCCAGCGGCAACTCGACTTCGCCGCGAGCGGATCGATCAACTTGAAGCTCGGCCAGATGCTCGATCCCGATTTGACGGCCAGCGGGACGACAACGTTTCAGGTGGAGGGTCACGGGCCGCTCAAGAATCCGGGGTTGCGCGGGCGCATCGATTTTCAGAATGGATCCCTCGCGCTCGAGGACGTGCCCAACGGATTGAGCCAGTTGCACGGAACGCTGGAGTTCAACCAGGACCGGCTGGAGGTGAGGTCTCTGACCGCGGTGAGCGGCGGCGGCAAGCTGAGTGTAGCCGGCTATCTCGCATACCAGCGCGGGCTCTTCGCGGATCTGAGGGTGACGGGCAAGGGAATCCGCATTCGCTATCCAGCCGGCGTCAGTTCGCTGGCCGATGGGACCTTCCATCTGCAGGGAATGCAGAACAACCTGCTGCTGAGCGGCGATGTGCTGATCACGCGCTTTTCCGTGAGCCCGGAGCTGGACATCGCCGCCTTGGCTGCGCAAGCGAATACAGTGCAGCCGGTGGTTTCGCAGGACGCGCCGTCCAATCACATCCGGCTGGACGTGCGCGTGACTTCATCGCAGCAGCTCAACTTCCAGAACACGGTGGCCAAGCTCGCCGGCAACGTCGACCTGCGCCTGCGCGGAACGATGGCTTCCCCGACCCTGCTGGGCAGCGTGCAGATCACGGAGGGCAATGCGCTGATTGCAGGCACCCGCTACGAGCTGCAGCGGGGAACGGTTTCGTTCACCAATCCGGTGCGAATCGAGCCTTCGATCGACTTGAGCGCGACGGCGCACGTGTCGGACTACGACATCACGCTGGGCATGCATGGGACGCCCTCGAAATTGTCGGTCACCTATCGCAGTGACCCTCCGCTGCCCGAGGGCGACGTGGTCGCGCTGCTGGC
>Ga0335069_10000657_pt1 | contig 56492 bp, 37 predicted proteins | sample Lox_Sample_11_FD_206714 | JGI IMG/M metagenome (GOLD analysis project Ga0335069, IMG submission 206714) | Soil microbial communities from Loxahatchee National Wildlife Refuge, Florida, United States - Lox_Sample_1.1 | ecosystem: Environmental > Terrestrial > Soil > Wetlands | place: USA... | reverse complement strand
GAATCGCGTCCGCGCGCCAGATGAACATGCCGCTGTTCCAGAGAAAGTCGCCGCTCGCCAGAAAGCGCTCAGCCGTCTGGGCGTTCGGCTTCTCCGCAAACGTCTTGACTTTCCTGACTCCACGGTCCCGGTACGGGTTGGCAGCCGCTTCGTCGTTCACGAACTGGATGTACCCGTATCCCGTCTCCGGGTGCGTCGGCGTGATGCCGATCGTCAGGAGGCTCGACGAGTCGCGCGCCGTCTGGACCGCCAGGGCGAGCGCTCCGCGGAACTGCTCGTCGTCGCGGATGATGTGGTCTGCCGGAAGGACCACCATCACGGCTTCCGGATCGATGCGCCGCACGTGGAGCGCCGCCAGCCCGATGCAGGGCGCCGTGTTCCTGCCGACAGGTTCCACAATGACATGGTCTTCACGCACGTGGGGGAGCTGCTTCATCACGGCCCCCTTCTGGAGCCTGTTCGTCACAACAAAGACGTCGGCCGGGTGCACCAGCGGCTCCAGCCGCTTGACGGTGTTCTGAATCATCGTCCCCTTGCCGAGGATCTGCAGCAGGTGTTTGGGGAACTTCTCCCTGCTCCGGGGCCAGAACCGCGTTCCCACCCCCCCTGCCATGATCACACCGTACGTCGTCGCCATCGTCTGCGGCCCGTTATTCGAGAAGTGTTTCCGGATTCTGGAGCATGTCAATCGTCTGCAGCAGCGCGCCGTAGTCCTCCGTCCCCAGACTCTCCAGGAGTCCCTGCAGGGACTGGCTCGCGTTGTCGATCAGGTGGGCGACGCGGACGTCGTCGAACATGTCACGCTCGATCACGTACCGCAGGAAAAGGGAAAACGTCGCGGCAAACTGGGCAAGCGTTTCGTTGCCGCCTGCGCTCGAGACCTGGTGGAGCCTTCCCGCGTGCGTGAGGGCGGAATCGACGAGTCCCTCGCGCATTCCCTGGAAACGCTCCCCTTCGAATGCGGAGCGCTTCAGCTCCTCGAGTGCCGTGTTGAAATGATGGAGGGCTTCAAACACTTCCCCGCTGAGGGCATCCTGCCCGTTGCGGCGCTGCGGGGGCGGCTGCTGGGCGGTGACCTCGGGGGCGGTCATCATCAGCGCGTGCAGCTCCTCGACCTGGTAGTCGATGAGGGCATCGCGGCGCGCGGCCGGTCCACCGGCGCGCGCCCGCTTGGCGTACCACATCAGGCGCAGCGCGATGGTATCCCACCCCTGGAGCGAGTAGAGGCGCTCCAGCGCCAGGTCCAGATCCGCCGACGACTCGATCCGGTCGGCCACCTTGCCCATCATCTCCCCCTGCACGCGGTGCCCCTCTTCGATGAGGCGCTGCTGCAGGCGCCTCAGGAGGAGGACTGTGTCATTATCCATGGGGTTTTCCGGCTTGGGACACGGGGCAAATATACCCTACGGGTGAGGTATTGTCAACGCGGAGTGTGCGCACGCGCGGCCAGGAGGTGCGCCGGGTGCGTCACGCCTGGCGGCGGCTCGCAAGGCGGAGACGGTTCATTGCACGGGCCAGGGCCAGCTCCGCGCGCCTGATATCGAAGAGGGGGTCGTGGGATTTCAAACGCTCCTCGGCCCGCTCCTGCGCGGCGCGTGCGCGCGCAACGTCGATGTCTTCGGGACGCTCCGCGCTCTCCACCAGCACCACCACATGGTTGTCCTTTACCTCGAGGAAGCCGCCCCCGGTCGCGTAGAGCGTATCGACGCCCGCCGAATCCTTCACCTTCAGCGGGCCGACCTCCAGCGATGAGAGGAGCGGGGCGTGGTTGTAGAGCACCTGGAACGAACCCAGCGTGCCGGGGGCGCTGACGCTTGTCGCCTGCCCCTCGAACACCAGCCCCCGCGGTGCGATGATCCGGAGTGCAAACGCCTTCTCGTACATGGCCGTCTATGCCGCCTGAAGCTGTTTGGCTTTCTCGACAGCATCGTCGATCGTCCCGACCATCGAAAACGCCGCCTCGGGGAGGTCGTCGTGATCGCCGTTGATGATCGCCTTGAAGCTCCTGATCGTGTCCTCGAGCTTCACGTACTTCCCCGGCTGGCCGGTGAACTCCTCGGCGACGTGGAACGGCTGGGAGAGGAATTTCTGAATCTTCCGGGCGCGCGCCACGGTGAGCTTGTCCTCATCCGAGAGCTCGTCCATCCCCAGGATGCTGATGATGTCCTGAAGGTCCTTGTACGTCTGGAGAATTTCCTTGACGCGCTTCGCCACGGCGTAGTGCTCTTCCCCCACGATCCCCGGCTCCAGGATGCGGGACGTGGAATCCAGCGGATCCACCGCGGGATAGATTCCCAGCTCGACGATCTGGCGGCTGAGCACCGTCGTGGCGTCGAGGTGGGAAAACACAGTGGCAGGGGCGGGATCCGTGAGATCGTCCGCCGGCACGTAGATGGCCTGGACGGAGGTGATGGACCCCTTCTTCGTCGACGTGATCCGCTCCTGCAGCTCGCCCATCTCCGAGCCGAGCGTCGGCTGGTAGCCGACCGCGGAGGGCATGCGTCCCAGGAGCGCGGAGACCTCGGAGCCCGCCTGCACGAAGCGGAAGATGTTGTCGATGAACAGAAGGACGTCCCTTCCCTCCTCCTCGCGGAAATACTCTGCAATCGTGAGCGCCGTGAGTCCCACGCGCGCGCGGGCCCCCGGCGGCTCGTTCATCTGCCCGAAGACGAGGGCGGTCTTGTCGATCACGCCCGTCCCCTTCATCTCCAGCCATAGGTCGTTCCCCTCGCGGGTCCGCTCTCCCACGCCGCCGAACACCGAGAGGCCGCCGTGCTGCTTGGCGATGTTGTGGATCAGCTCCTGGATGATGACCGTCTTGCCCACGCCGGCCCCGCCGAAGAGGCCGGTCTTTCCCCCCTTGGAGTAGGGCTCCAGGAGATCGATCACCTTGATGCCGGTCTCAAACATCTCCTTTTTCGTGGAGAGCTGGTCGAACGGGGGAGCGGGTCGGTGGATTGCGTACCGCTTCTGCGACTTGATTTCCCCCAGTCCGTCGATCCCGTCGCCGATGACGTTGATGAGACGGCCGAGCGTCGCGGGACCGACGGGCACGGTGATCGGGGCACCGGTATCGATGCATGTCGTGCCCCGCACCAGTCCGTCGGTGGAGTCCATGGCGATCGTGCGGACGCGATTGTCGCCCAGGTGCTGCTGGACTTCGACGATCAGCTCATCCTTCTCCCCCTGTGAGTTTGTGCGGGGGATCCTGATGGCGTTGAGGATCTCCGGGAGCGCGCCGTCGGGGAATTCGACGTCGACGACCGGGCCGATGACCTGGACGATCCTGCCTTCCTTCATGAGGGGCCTTTCCGATGGACGGGGGATGGACAGACGCGGCGGCGGCGGCCGCGACACCGAGCGGCCGCGCCGGACTTGTCACAGAAAATAGCAAAAAACCGGGGGAGAATCAAGGCGTTTTCCCGCTTCGGGCCATGATCGCCCGTACGATGGCGCCGCCGTGGAGCCGCCCGTTCTCAACGAAGATCCTGTTGTTGAACCGCCCGGCCACAACCGATCCCGCGACGTAGAGTCCCGGCACACCGGTTTCGAACGTCGCGGGGTCGTGACGGGGGGCGAGCGTGTCGGGGTCCACATCGATGCCGAATGCCCGCATGCGGTCGACATCGGGGCGGAAGCCGACCAGCACAAAGACGAACCGCGCACGGATGCGCCGCTCCCCGGCGGCATCCGTGACGGTGACGACGTCCGGCTCGATGCGCCGCACGGTGGCGCCGAAGGCGGCGGTGATTTCTCCCGCCTTGATCCTGTTCTCGATATCCGGGAGGATCCAGTATTTGACACCGTCACTCAGCCGCGCCCCCCTGTGGATCAGCGTGACACGGACGCCATGCCGGTAGAGATCCAGCGCGGCTTCCACGGCCGAGTTCCGCCCGCCCACGACCGCGACCTCGTCCCCGAAGTACCTGTAGGGCTCGTCGTAGTAGTGGGACACGTGGGGGAGGTCCTCGCCGGGGACGTCCAGCCTGTTCGGTGTGTCAAAGTACCCCGTGGCCACGACGACGTTTGCCGCGCGGCAGGCAGCGCCCGAGGCCATGCGGAGCGAGAAGGCGCCCCCCGAGGGAGTGATCGTCTGTACCGCGTCGTGCGCCCGCACGTCGAGATTGTGCAGTCGCGTCACCTTCTGATAGTAGTTGAGGACATCGACGCGCGTGGGCCGGACCGTCGCCGTGACAAACGGGACCCCGCCGATTTCCAGGAGCTCCGGCGTGGAGAACCAGACGAGGCTGGTCGGGAAACGCCGCATGGCGTCGAGCAGCGACCCCTGCTCGAATACAGCGGCGGAAAGCCCCGCCTTCTGCGCCTCGATGGCGCACGAGAGCCCCGCGGGCCCCGCGCCGACAACCGCAACGTCAACCATGTGTTCCGTCATGTGGTGCTCCCCTGTGCAGCGGCCGGACGACACGGCAAAAGCCCGGGTGCACCGGGCTTTGAGCCGCCGGCAGCGACGCCGGCGGGCAGGGCATGCCGTTCAGGCGCGGCCCGTCACACGAGTTCCCTCTCGGTGTGCATCTCCGCGTAGCGCCGGCGGATTTCCTTCAAATGAACTTCGAGGGCATCGAGGGCCTCCCGGAACTCCCCTGCCGTCGACGCGCCGTCGCAGGCCCTGGCAAAGGCGCCCTCTGCCAGTGTGCGGGTCAGGTTTCGCAGCCTCTCCCTCACTTCGTTCTCCATGGAAGCCCTCCTCGCGTGGGATGATCGGCGATTGTGGGTAATGCCGGAGGCAAATGTAGGTGAAGCGGATGTGAAATCAAAGCGGTTTTTTCTCGTCACTTCGGCGAGAGGAAACCTGTCGCGATCAAGAAGAGGATGAGTGTGCCGACGGCAATCCTGTACCAGACGAACGGCATGGTCGTGTACCGGATGAGATAGCTCAGGAACCACGTGATTGCGGCATAGCCCGTGACGCCCGCAACCAGCGTTGCGACCAGCAGGTCCGCCACGCCGAAGTGCGTCGCGTGACCCCCCGCCGCGAGGAGGGGATAAGCCTTGAATATCTCCAGGAGACCGCTCGCCAGGACCGCCGGCAGCGACAGGAGGAAGGAGAAGCGCGCCGCGGCGCTCCTGCGCAGTCCGAGGAAGAGTCCCGCCGTGATCGTGGTCCCGGAGCGGGATGCCCCGGGGAGCAGCGCCACCACCTGGGCCAGGCCGATCACGACGGCGTCCTTCCAGGTGACGCTGTTCAATGTCCGCACGTGCGCCGCGCTCGTTTCCGCCAGCCAGAGGAAGAGCGCCAGCAGGAGCATGCTGTAGCCGATAAAGAGAAGACTCTTCGTCAGCGTTCCCTCGATCGCATCCTCCAGGGCGTACCCGACGAGTGCCACGGGGATCGTGCCCAGCACCATGTAGAACAGGAGATACGAGTCGCGCGAGTACCCGCGGATTCCCTTCCCCTCACCGCCGCTCAGCACATCGCGCACCAGGGCTGCGGCCATCACGCGAAGATCGGACGCAAAGTACGCCACCATCGCCGTGAGCGTGCCGAGCTGCATGACTGCGATGAACGCCGTCCACGCCTCCGGGTGCCCGCCTGCAATGAGTCCCAGCGCCTTGCCGACGATCGTCAGGTGCGCAGTGCTGCTGACGGGAAGAAACTCGCTCAACCCCTGGATGATTCCAAGCAGAACAGCCTGGAGAATCGACACGTCTGACCCCGCCGGTGACGTAGATGTTCGCGCCGCAGGAGCTGCGGCAGCCGATCAGGTGAGTGCTGCGGGGAGAATGGTACAAAAAGAGATTTGAAGTGTCAGCCATGGGGCGCACACAGGAGGGGTGAATCTCCGCCGGTGTGATCTGTGTCATTGATGTCGCATAGAAAATCGGCGAAGGGGGATGACTAGTTGCGAGGGGGATTGCCACGCCAGAGAGCGGCGTGGCAATCACCTCACGAGGAGGCACTTGTTCGTCTGGACGTTTGCTCCGGCCCGGAGCCTGTAGAAATAGACGCCGCTTGGCAGGCGCGTTCCGTCGAAGACCTCCCTGTATGTCCCGGCGGAACGCTCTCCGTCCACGAGACGCGCAACCGTTTCGCCGAGCAGGTTCATCACATCGAGCGTCACCCGTGACTCTGCGGCGAGCGTGAACTCGATCGTGGTGGAAGGGTTGAAGGGGTTCGGGTAGTTCTGCGCAAGGCGGAAGGAAGACGGCGCAGCGGGGGCAACGCCCGTGATCCCGTCGGGATCCCAGATATACCGGTATGCCCGGTAGCTGTACACGCCGGAATCAAACGACATCTCGTAGAGCTTCGTCCCGTCGGGGGCGACCTCCGTCACCGTCGGGTTGGCGGCTCCCCACCCGATGAGCGTGTTCCCGTTGTCCATCCGCTGGACATACCCCATCGCGTACCCGTCGACGTCGGGGGTGTCGCGGTACTGCCAGACGAGCGTCGCGGTCATCGCCGCGGTGTCGAGCCGGTATTCGACGGCCCGCGAGAACACCGGAACGTGAAAATCCCCGTTGTCAAACATCGTAATGTCGCCGTTCGCGATCCGCCGGACCGCATGCTGGTACGAGAAGCCGATCGCATCGTTCACGAACCTGAACTGGTTGTGCGCCCCGCCGAGGCGCCAGATGATGTTCCCCGTCTCCCGGTCGATTTTCGTGACCTCGTTAAGGTGCCTGCTGGAGAAGATGATGTTCCCGTCCGTGTCGACCTCGAGAGCGTTGCCGTGCACGTAATCGATCCAGGCCCCCGTCAGGGCGATGTTCCAGGCGTCCGCGATCGAGTAGTGGTCCCAGCTCCGCCACTGAAAGACGACATCCCGCGCGCTGTCCAGCTCCTGGATCACGTACCCCACCACGGTTGCATTGGTATATCCCCCGGGCACCACCTTTGACATGTCCACGGTCTCGTCATCGAGCCCCAGGAGGAGCGCGTGCCCGTTCGGCAGGATGCGAAGATCGTGCGGATCGGTGACGTACCCGTTTCGCGCCGCGATTGTGTCGATCACGGTGCAGGTCCGGTCCATGACGAGGAACTTCATGACGTCGTCGGTATAGTATGTCAGCGTGCCGTCGGGCTGCGGCTTGAAATCGTACGCGAACGCGGGAAGCTCCCGCGCGAAGACCGGCTGACCGCTGTTGGTGAGGATGAGGAGGTCCGAGGGAACGGTCCGGGTCCACCCCTGGTCCGAGAGGAACAGATACCCGGGGGATGTCTGCCGCAGGACGCTGACGGTGATGGCGGGGATGCTCGCACCGGCGGCGCCCGCCGGCGAAAACGTCCCCCGGGGCAGCACGGGCGCCGGACGGCGGACATCCGCCCAAAGGACGTTTGCCCGAAGGGCAGCCGCGTCAGGCGCGCGCGCCGCCACCGAAAACTCGAATGCCCCGCTCCCCGGACGCAGCGGCCAGCCGGCGACGGACGTGTCGACGGCGACGGTCACGTGCTCGCCGGGCACGAACGGCCTCACAGGGCGCAGGAGCACCGTTCTTCCGCCGTCCGAAATGCGGACATCGCACGCATGCAGTCCGCTCTCCGAACCCTCGACGCCGGTCACGAGCGCGCGTGCGCGCGACTCACCCGTCGGGACATCGGTGCGTACGATGAGCGTGGTCGCGGGAAGGTTGTACGGGGAGGACGGAACAGGGGAAACATACACGACCCGCAATCGCCCGGCCGCGGTCGGGGCGGCGCAGAGCGAGATCCCCCGGGCGACGATCATACAAAGCGAAACCCAGCTGTGGCGGTCCATGCGGTCCCCCCCTCCTCCTCCGGTCCCAACCCGCATACACCGCGGCCCGGGCGTGTCATCTTGGACGCAGGGAAAGGGGGAGCGGTTTAACGGACGCAGCGTTCAGATGCCGAGCGAGAGCCGTATCCCCTGCTCGAGTCCCCGCAACTCAGCCAGCCCGCGCATCCGCCCCACGAGGGAATACCCGGGATATGTCCCCCGCCCCCGCACGCCGTCGAGCATATCGTCCGCCAGCGTCGTCCGGCCGTGGTCCGGGCGCATCGGCATGCGCCTGTCGGCGCGCCCCTCGCGCCCGCGTCTCTCCTGCTCCATGAGAATCGCCCGAATGACGCCGAACATGTCCACGTGGCCGCCGAGGTGGTCGTCCTCCGCAAACCCCCCGGCGCCGTCATGGCGGACGTTGCGCAGGTGGACGAAGCTGATGCGCGGGGCGAATTTCTCCGCCATCGCGACGAGGTCGTTGCGCGGGCTTGCCCCGAACGAGCCTGTGCAGAGCGTGATGCCGTTGGCGGGGGAATCCGCCGCGCGGAGAATCTCGGCAACGTCGGCGGCAAGACTCACGACCCGCGGAAGCCCGAGGAGCGGCCACGGGGGGTCGTCGGGGTGAATCGCCAGGCGGACGCCCGCTTCCTCGGCGACGGGCGTCATCTCCGCGATGAACTCCCGGAGATTCGCCCTCAGGCCCGCATCCCCGAGTTCCGCATACGGCGCGAGCGCCCCGCGAAACTCTTTCAGCGTCATTGCCGTCCCCGAACCGGGAAGTCCCAGGAGCACGGTGCGGAGAAGACGCTCCCGCGCCGCACTGTCCGCCTCCTCGAACCACGCACGAGCCGCGCGCACGGTGCCGGGCGCGTAGTCCCTCTCCGCCCCCTCACGGCAGAGAATGCAGAGGTCGAACGCCGCGAAGACAACGACGTCGAATTTCGTGGTGACAGACCCGTCAGTGGCGACGGTGCGGAGGTCCGTCCGCGACCAGTCCAGGACAGGCATGAAATTATAGCAGACCGTGTCGACGCCGCAGGCGCCGAGGGCTCGGAGCGAAGCCGCGTATCTGCGGAGGTGCCGCCGGAAATCGCCGCTCCGCGTCTTGATGCTCTCCGACACCGGAAGACTCTCCGCCACGGACCACGTGAACCCCGCCCGCTCGATCTCCCCCCTGCGGGCCAGGATCTCCTCCCGTGCCCATGCCTCCCCCGGCGGGATGTGGTGCAGCGCCGTCACAATCCCCGTCGCTCCCGTCTGGCGTATTTCGGGGAGCGTGATCGGGTCGTCCGGCCCGAACCATCTCCATGTCTGTTCCATCGCCATCGCGCCTTCGGCCTCCGTCACCGGGAATGAGTCATCATCCTGCCGCCCCGCGCACGCCTTCCGCAAACGCGCGAATGTTCTCACCCGTCACATCGGGGGGCATCCCCCCGCCGCACGAGAAGATGACGCGCGCTGCGGGAGCCAGAGCGCCGGCCATCGCACGGGCAGAGGATGTGACCTCCGGCGGGGAACACCGCGCGAGCACATCGCGCGGGGGGAGGTTCCCCATGAGCGTCACACCGGGGCCGGCCAGCGTGCGAAGCTCGGAGAGCGGGATATCGAACCCCATGTTGAAGAGGTTCACACCCATCCCGGCAAGATACGGCGCCGATACCCTGCAGGGGGCGTCGTTGTGCAGGAACCGGACGGCGACGTCCCGCGCAAACAGCGTGCTGAACCGGGGGAGCGCGAATTGCCGGAACTGCGCCTCGCCCAGGAACCCGATAATGTCATCCAGCAGGAGGATCCCGTCGATCGTTGCGAACGCCTCCCGCTGCACGTCGATCCAGTCACGCAGGAATGTCGTGACCTTGTCGAGAAGCGCTTCGGCACGGACGGGCTCTTCCATCATGAGCGTGAGGAACTCCGTCGTCCCCATCAGGTGGCAGGCAACATTGAGGGGGCCCCGCGCCACGGCAAACCGGACCGCGTGCCCGGCTTCTTCGATCGCAGGCCGGGCCAGCTTCAACCTGTTGAGGACGAACGGGAGGAGCCCGTCCGCCCGGGGATCGGGAACGGGAAGCGCGGCAATGTCGTCCGCCGAACGAAGTGCCGTATGGACGTGGGGGAATTCGTCGGGGGGAAACGTGCAGCGGACGCCGAACGCGGACGGCTCCGTGCACATCCCGTACTCGGACCAGAAACCGGGCAGGAACATGACGTCCGGGAATTCACGCACGGCCTTGATGTTCGCCGCCAGCCATACCTCGTCGCTCGTAAAATAGTCCCTGATGGATCTCCCGCACCAGTGGGGAAGCCAGGGACTGTCGATAATAAAGCCGACAGGGAGCGGCCGCACCGCATCACCGCGGAGCGTTGCCAGGAGGGTCTGCCATTGAACTGCGGTCACCGTCGTTCTCCCGTGTGTTGTCTCACGCCGCGCCCCTCAGAAGCCAATCGAGTTTCCGCCGTCGACGGGGAGCACGACACCGGTAATGTACCTGGCCCGCGCGGAGGAGAGAAACAGGGCCGCCTCCGCGATATCGGCGGGCTCCCCGAGCTTCCCCATCGGGGTGCGCGCCAGCACCCTGCTCTTCCGCCCCGCATCGGTGTCCAGCGCCCGTGCCGACATCGGCGTGTCGATGAACCCCGGCGCGATGCAATTGACGCGGACGCCGAACGGCGACCATTCCACGGCAAGCGCCCGCGTCATCCCCTCCACCGCCGCCTTGGAGGCCGTGTAGGCAATGACGCCCGGAATCCCGTAGCGGGACGCCATGGAGCTGATCATGACGATCGCGCCTGAACGCCGCGCGATCATGTGCCGGCCGATCTCCCTCGTCATCGCGAAGACCGAGGTCTGATTCGTCAGGATGATGTCGGTGTACTCCCTGTTCGAAACGGCGAGGGCATCCTTTTTCAGGTTGATCCCCGCGTTATTCACCAGGACGTCGATCTCCCCCATCGACTGCCGGATCTCCTCCACCATGTCCGGCAGTCCGTCAATGTCCGAGAGATCGAACGCCCTCGACACCACGTGGCCCCCCATCTGCTTCCCCGCTCGCGAGAGCCGCCCGGCGTCTCTCCCGATGATCATCACGCGGGAGCGGCACGCGGCGAACGCCCCGGCGATGGCATACCCGAGACCGCTCGTCCCCCCCGTCACGAGGATGTTCTTCCCTTCCAGGTCGTCGTAGCGCGTATTCATCGTCACTTCAGGTAAAGGACTTTCCGCACGCCCCGGTAGACGGGCGTGTCCATCCGGCAGAGGTACGCACCCGAGGCGAGACCCGAGCCGTCGAGCACGACGGTATACGTGCCCGGCGCATACGTCCCCGCGGCGATTTCACGGACCACTGCACCGAGCATGTCCACGAGCACCAGCCGTACGGGGGAGCGCTCCGGCACGGTGAACCGGAGCGTCGTGGTCGGGTTGAACGGGTTCGGGTAGTTCTGCTCCAGGGCCCAGAAGGCGGGCGCCGCCGGACCGCCCGCAAGTCCCGCGATCTGGTCTCCCGTGGTGAATTGCGCGGCAGAGGAGAACGAGCTTGCCCCGCTGTCGTTCGCCGCGCTCACGCGCCAGTAATACGACGTGTTGGCTGCAAGGGGGGCGGGCACGAGCGTGGTGTCGGACAGTGTGGAATCGACAATCACGGCGCCGAACGCGCCCGACGACGATATCTGCGCGCGGTACGTGAGCGCGCCCGCCGCCGTGCGCCAGATCAGGCGCGGATTCCGCGGCACGCCTGTGGCCCCGAGCGGGGATCCAAGCACGGGCCACCACGGCCGCGCGAGGTACTGCCGCAGCCACCTGAGCGCGGGGCGTTCGCTGCCGTCGTAGCGCACGAGGTAGGCATTTTGCTTCCAGGTGAGACCCTGGACATACCCCCAGAGTGTAAACCCTTTCACACCCGGATCCTCCCAGAAGAGGGGGAAATAGGTCTGGTAGCCGGCAAGCTGGACGCTGTCGCTCGCTTCGTCGATGTCAAATTCGGATATGTAGACGGGGAGGCCGAGTGCTGTCAGCCGGTCGAGGTTGGCTTTCAGTGTGCTGACAGGATAGACGTACGCCGGCACGGCCCCCTGCGGGCTCCTGAATTCGAAATAGTGCCCCTGGATGCCGATCCCGTCGATCAGGTTGCGGGCACGGAGGGTATCGATCAGCCCGATGTACCTGCCCGTGAGCGCATTGTCCTGGAGAATGCTGTAGTCGTTGACCAGGAGCTTCACACCCGGAAGCATGTATGCCCGGGCCCACGTAAATGCGGTGATCACCCAGTCCCACCCGGTCTTTCCGGTTCCGCCCAGGGCGTTCATGTACACCGGGGGCGCGTGCAGCGGCTCGTTCACGACGTCGACCAACGACGATGAGCCGAACCTCGCCCCCACCGTCTGGATCCAGTTTTGCACCTCCGCACGCTGTGTGGCCGAGTCGAGCGAGTTAATCCACGAGGGCTGCTCCTCCCCCCAGACGAGGTTGTGGTACTTGAACGGGAAGGCGTTGTCGACGGCGAAATTGTAGTCGGCGTCAACGGCGGTCCAGGTGAACGTACCGCGCGCCCCCTCGACGCTCCCCCACTTGCCCGCGTCGTCGGGCGTCACCTGGTTCCAGTATTTCGGGAAATCGGTTCTCACCGCCCCCAGGCTGGATCCCAGAAACTTCCCCTTCCCCTTCGCCAGGGGCTGGGCGTGCAGCCGTCCCCCCTGTGCGGCAATAAGGCACAGCGCGACGACGAGGATCGACCCCCGCCGCACGTTCATTCGCCCGGCCGCAGCCGGCATGCATGCAAAACAATTGATCCCGACCATCGCTGCACACTCCGCCTGTCCATGATATGCAGATTCACAACTCAGCGCACGGGAGGATACGCGCCGACATACCGGTCGGCATCCGCACCTCCGCGCAGAAGCCCGCTGACACGCGCCGGGAGAGGAATGCCCCCGCGGGCGCCCGGGAAATCCCCGAGCAGTTCGTACCGCCCCAGCAGCGCATTCCTGAAGAGCGGGCCGTCCCACCCGATGAACGCGCGGCTGCGCAGAGAGAAATCCGGCAGCAGCAGCCGCATCGCCTCGAGCGAATCGAACGCCGTCTGGCACCTCTCCGCCGCGGCCGGGCTCCAGAGGATCAGGGGGGAGGCCGGGGCGGCAGGCTCGCGCACAAACATGTTGCCGTCGCAGGCAGCCAGCATCCGGTCCGTCAGCGTCCCGCACAGCGCCGCCGGCTGCCAGACGAACAGGAGCGGCCGCTGGAATTCTTTTCCCCCGAAAACAAGGTTATCGATAAACGTATGGCCGCGTCTCTCCCCGGGCTCCGGGCCCGTACTGGCATGCCACCCGAAGCGGTCGCCGGCGGCCACGCGGGCGTTGCGCCCGAAGCAGGCGACACTGTTGACGAATGTATTCCGGCATACCTGCACGTCCGAGCTGTTGAGCACCATGACGCCGTGGTCGCAGTCGACGAAGACGTTGCCCGCGCATACGGCTCCCCTGGAGATCTCGAAGAAAAACCCGTTTGCGCTCGGCCAGAGTTGATCGGGACTGACCGGCCCGCGCACGCTCCCCACCCCCTGGATCCAGTTGTCGACGAACACGCCGTCGACGTTCCCCACATCGTACCAGACGCCGTTGGAGAATGGCTGGTCGATGATCAGGTTGTCCCTGCACGTGGCGCGGTAGCACTGGTTGAATATCTTGACCGCGGCAGGGTAGTAGCCCGTGATGTTCTCGATGTTGTTGCGGGCGAAGACGTTCCCCTCCAGCAGCACGTCGGCCGAGCCGATGATGTACAACCCTTCCGTCCGCGTGTCGCTCACACGGCAGTGCCGCACGGTGAGCCGGTCCCCGCGCAGGTATGCCCCCACCCGGGAGCAGAAGGCGATGGTGCAATCCTCGAGCGTCGTGCCGATGACGTCCTTGCCGTGCGCGGACTCGGGGGAGAGTCCTTCCGGGTCCCGCCCCTCCACTTCGAGCCCCCGGTATGCGTACCGGGTAATCGTGAGACCCCGGAGCGTGTATCCCCGCCCGTCGGAGGGACGGCCGGAGACAGTCCCGGTTGTGCGCACGATCGCCGCGTCGTGCGCGGTAATCTCGATGCGCCGGCTCGCGGGATCGACGCCCACGTAGACGCGGGCCGAATCGTAGTCGATGTAGTAGGTGCTGTCGCACACCTCCCCCTCCCACCCCACGGCATGGAGGAGGCGCCCGTCCGCAAAGACCATATCGTTGTTGAAACGGTAGACGGGCGTCCGCTGACCCTCCCGGTCGCGCTGCCACCAGTCCGCGGGTTTTGCCGGAAAGAGCCTCTTCCAGTGCACGGCCCAGAGGCCGGGCGCAACATTCCGCCACCCCTCCGCGATCAGCGTCCCCGTCAGGACCGGCTGTTCGTCCCCGTAGGGCTGTATCGTGATCCCCTGGTTGAGGCGGAGATCGCCTGTCCGGTACACTCCCCCCCGCATCACGATGACGTCCCCCGTGCGTGCCCGCGGCAGGGCCGCCTCGATCGTCGTGGGTGCAGAGGGAGAATCGCCGCGCCGCGATTCATCCCCGCCGGGAGCGACGTAGAACACCGCGTGCGCGTCCGCCGGAAGACTGTAGAAGCGCCGCAGGGGACCGTACGGGCCTCCCGAGGGCTGCGCGGACGCATCCATTCCCGGAACGACCAGCACAGCGATCAGCAAGCAACGGAACAGCATTGTGCGTGCGGGATTGCGCATTGTCGGCCTCCTATCGCCTGAATGCACCGTGAGCGCTCTCCGGCGGGCCCAGGTAGCTCGGCCGGACGCCGCCGCAATCGATGACGATCTTCTCGAGCACAACGCCTGGATCCACCATCACGATGCGCAGCGTGTGGTACCCCCGCGCGTGAATCCCGTGCCGCGTGCGGCTCACGCGGGCGTTGTCTTCGACGGATTTCTCCCAGTCCCTGTTTCCGTCCCCCGTGCGGTACGTCCCGGGAACGAGCGTCACCGTCTGTGCGGCATCCCCGTCGAACGCAATACCGTAGCGGAGCGGCAGACCCGGCACGACGCTGAGCGATGGAGAGAACAGGCAGGCCACATCCACGCTCCCCGTGTCCGTGAAGAACACGCGGTACTCCAGCGACGCCCCTGCCGCACCGGCCTCCCCGGCGGCAATCATGCCGGAATGCGTCCTGCCGAAATCCTCGATCTCCGTCCACCGGCCGGCCGCCGAGGGGATGTTGCGCGACCAGTGACCGGCTTCACACGACACCGTCCTGTCGGTTTCCAGGAACCCGTGCATGTCCCGAAGCGTGATCCCCTCGTCCCGTTCGACGGGAACCCGCACGCGCACGGTCGAACCGGCCCCGCTCACGTCCACAGTGCATATGGAGTCCCCGGGGCCGGTGCGCGTCCAGTCGATGCCGATCCATATGCGCCTGTCGCGTGTGAGAAGTCCCCCTGCCCCGGAGACGCGCACGCACGGCCTGTCCGGTCGGACAGTGAACGAGAAGGGCGCCTCCCCCCTGTTGAACACGTCGAGATAGCGGCGGGTCGCGCGGAACCTGTCGATGGGCGGGAGCGCCGCCGGGCCGCTGCTCCCTGGCCACGCACCTTCCGATCCCTCGACGGCCACGCCCAGCGACGCCGCACGGGGAACCTGCAGCTCCGCCAGCGGAATCGCCTTCAGACTGTTCTCCGGGGGATCGCGCCAGGTGGTGTATCCCAGGTGCGGCTGGTCCATGAAGTGGTCCCATTTCCCGCCGGCGAGTGCATGATTGAACCAGGCCATGAGCGCGGTGTCCGCGCCGAAGAGCGCGCGCACGCGCGCAGCCGCGCCGTTCGCACTTGCTCTCCCCTGGCGCGCGTAGAGCGCGTTCTTTCCCGCCTCGACGTACAGCTCGTTTACAAGGGCTGAGGCGCGCACGGGAAAGCGCACCAGCTCCTCGAAGGCGGTCCGCCTCCGCGGGGAAAGCATGCGGGCAATCGCGGACGCACGGTCGGCAATCGCGCGGTAGTCACGGACGACATGTTCGGCCTCGCCGTAGTTCACCAGGCTGTACGTGCCGGGAGCGAGAAGCTCCGGTTTGCGCCGGGCGTTGTAGCGCGTGTACTGCTGGACGATGCCGGCAATCTCGGCGGCGTGCGCGGGGCCGAACTCCCGCGCCGCCCAGCCCGTCGCGTAGGCGCGGATGTTGTCCGCCCGCCGGGCCTCCGGGTTCCAGGCGAGATCCATGAAGTACTCGATCGGCAGCTCGTACCCCTTCAGGTGTCCCACGTTCACGATCCAGATCTGCCGCGCCCCGGCCTCCGCGGCGCGTGACATCTGCGCCCAGATCCCGGCGATGGGATTTGTGTTGATCCACTGGTAGCTCCGGGGACCGCCGTGGTAGTCGAAATGATAGTAGACCCCCGCCCCGCCGCTCCGCGCGCGCTCCTGCGGCGTCGGGAGCCTCCGGATGTGCCCCCAGTTGTCGTCGGGCCAGAGGAGCGTGACGTCATCAGGGACGCGCATCCCGGCGTCGTAGAAGTCGAGTACCTCCTTGTAGAGGCACCAGACCTGCGGGACCCGGGCCAGGTCCGGGTTCATTTCCGCAGCGAGTATCCCCCTCTGGACGCCGACGATCTCCTCGAGGAGGTGCATGTTGGCCCCGGGCCCGCCGGGAGCCATCGGTGTGTCGTCCGCCCCGCGGAGACCGATCGTCACGATGCTCTCGTACGCCCTGTTGCGCCGTATGCCTTCCCGCCAGAACGCTGCGAGCGTGTCGGGAGTGAGCGCGTAGTTCCATTTGCCGAGCGTCCTGAGGTACCGCCGGTCCCACTCCTTCTGGGCCCTGAGCATCGGTTCCTGGTGTGATGTGCCCATGACGATGCCGTACTCGTCCGCCAGGGGAGCGTTCAGCGAATCGTCCTCATTGAACGCGTTGTCCCACATGGCCGGCCAGAGGTAGTTTGCCTTCAGTCGGAGGAGCAGATCGAAGATGCGCTCGTAAAATTCGTGGCCGAACCGGGCGATACCGGGAGGAACCGGCGGGTGCTCGCGGGGCGGGATGGTACCGTACGTCCCCCTCACCCAATTGGTCAGATCGGGGGCCTCGTCATTCAGGAACAGCCCCCTGTACCTGACGGCCGGGGGTCCCTGTGCGTGTCTCCCGGGAAGGATCGCGAGCGTCGTGTGCCGTGCGGCCGGCACGTCCGCCCACCAGTACCATGGCGAGACGCCCATTCTCTCCGCGATGTCAAACAGCGCGTACATCGTCCCCCGCCTGTCGCTCCCCGCCACGACGAGCGCGCTGCCGATGCCGGGCGCCGGGCGGCAAACCTGCATGATGACGTACGACTCCCACTGTCCCGCCACGCCCCGCACGTCGAGCCGTCCCGAGGCGGCCAGCGAGTCGATCAGCGGCGAGTGCCCGAGCGTCCCCGCAATGACAATCGACGCCGCACGCTGCGGCAGTTCACGGAGGAGGAGCGGAGAGTTCCCGGTGACGCGCCCGAGGTCACCGGCGAAGGACCCGAGCGCCCGCACCACACCCGGGTATTCGCCCCGAGCGGCACAGAGCGGCACCGGCGTGCCGCGCGAAGCGAGGGGGAAGCTTCCGCGGATACGGGTGAAGACGACATAGTTGTCCCCCCCGAGCGAATAGCCGGATGTCCCCAGGATCGCGCACGCGAGCAGGACGGAGGCACACCGGCTCATCGTGCCTCCACTCCCGCGCGCGCGGCGGCGGGGGCAGGACCGTACGACCGGAAATTGCCGCTCACCTCCAGGAGGCCCAGCATGTAGAGCACGCCGTCGTAATACCTGTAGCGGCCCCGCGGCACGGGAGCCTCCCAGAGGGCACGGACGAACTCGGCCCGCCACGGAGCAGTGGCGGCGAGCGCGGCGACGGCGTTTGCCGCGACGAGACCCGTGCTGTGGTCGGACGAGAGGGGCGCACCGTCAAGCGTATACTGGTTGCCGTACCGCTCCACCCCCCGGGAGCGGAAGAACGCGAGCAGGCGGTCGGCATATTCCGGTTCCCACGACGCTCTGCCGCACCAGGTCCAGTCCATCGCCGCGTTCATCGCCACACGCCAGGCGTCGAACCGGAAATCCGCGTGCGACCCTCCGAATCCCGCGACGGGCGAACCGTCAAACGCCGCGTAGTCCGGGGAGAGCCCCGTGCGGGGATCGGCGGCACGGCGGAGGAGCGTCCGGCTTGATTCCGCCGCCGAGGCCCAGAATGCACTGTCCTCCCCTCCCCTGTGCGACCATAGCTCATAGAAATGGGGAAGCTGGTAGGACGGATCGGTGAACGCGTTGCCTCCCCGCGCGGGGACGAACACGACGAGCTTCGCCCCGCCGTCGAACATGTTCGACACGCTTCCGTGCGAAGGCTCGGATTCCTTGTGGAGCATCGTGCGCAGTATGTCGCGTGCGTCCGCTTCGTATTGCCCGGCGCCGCCGGGCCACCGGGCGGCGGCGATGAGGAGCGATGTTACAAACCACTCCTCCCCATCGGAGGCTGCCGTCGAGTCGATCACGGCTCCCCCCGGCGTGCAGTGCCAGGCAAAGTATCCCGCATGCGGACCCGAGGAGCAGCGCATGTACGTCCTGGCCCATCGCCAGATGCGGTCGAACACGTCACGGCGGTCGAGCTGCACGGCAATCATCATCCCGTACGACATTCCCTCCGTCCGGACATCGCCGTTGGCAATATCCTCCACGTAGCCCATGTCGGGCCCGGCAGCGTAGTAGATCCGTTCAGTCGCGCTGTCCCCTTCGAACAGCTGCGTCCAGGCGCGTGCAATTTTCCCCCGCGTTTCCATACTATCGCGGCCCAGGAGCCCGCGGAAGAGGTCGGGGTAGATCCCCGTGGCAAGCGCGCCGCCGCAGTGCGCGGGCTCTCCTCCCCCTGCCGGCGCCGCACAGGAGGCGGCGGCAGACAGGAGCCACACCGTGACGGCCCGCAGGCTCACCGGAGGAGCACCATCCTGCGCGCGGCGGTGACCGTCCCGGCACTCAGCCGGCAGACATACACGCCGCTGGCGAGTCCGCGTCCGTCAAACACGGCGGTGTAGCTCCCCGGAGGGAGCACGCCGTCGACAAGCGTCGCCACTTCCCCACCCAGAAGTGAGTACACCTTCAGCACGACGCGGCTCCCGGTCCCGAGGGTGTAGCCGATCACGGTCGCCGGATTGAACGGGTTCGGGTAGTTCTGTGCGAGGACACACACGGCGGGCAACCCGCCGGTGACGGTCGCAACGCCGCTCTGGACGCGTACGAGGCTGTCCATCGCCCCCTGCAGACCGCTGCGCGCCAGCGCGAGCGCGGTATCGGCGGACACCGTGACGGAATAGTCGCGACCGATCGCCGTGTCCGCCGTCGCCAGCGCCTGCCTCAGCCTTTCCCACGACTGCGGGGTATATCCTGACACGTTGAGCGTGTCCGCGCGAGCAATGAGCGAATCGATCGCGCGGTAGCTGATCCCGATACGCGCCACGGCGTAGAAGGCAGGCTTGCACTGGTTGTTCGCGTCCCAGAGTGAAGACGCCTGGTTCGTCTGGAACGTGTACTGGTCGTTCAGCCCGTCCTTCGAGACATTCACGATCTTTCCCCTCCCCGAGCCCGCGCTCCGGTCGACAAAGCACTTGAAGAGCATGCCGTACTGGTTCGCCTGCGCGGCGAGCACGGCTGCGGACGGCGCGGCGCTTCCCGTCGCGACGTCCAGTTCCGTCACGGACATCTCGCTGCAGAGGGGGAAGAACTTGTTGTAGGAGGCGATGAACGACTGCGCCGTCGGGGTGGAAAGATTGTCATGCTCCTGCATCCCGATGCCGTCGAGGAGGCCCGCCTGGGAGATGGGGGTGAGAAGGCGCACGATGCCGTCCGCCTTGGAGGGGACGTCCGTGTTGTAGTCGTTGTAATAGAGCCTGATCTGCGTCTCGCCGTAGAGCGTCGTGTACTGGCGCGCCAGCTGGAACGCGGTCATGATGTACGTGGAGTCGCCGAATGTCGTGTACCATTCGTTCCCCGCCGTCCGCACCGCGTTCGTGTTGTCGTCAATCGCCTCGTTGACGATGTCGAAGGCGGCCAGGAGCCCGGGCCAGCCCTGGTGGATCAGCCGGAAGATCTCGTGGAAAAAGAAATCCATTCGCTGTGTCATGACAGCCTTCGACAGCCGCGCGCCGGAGGTCGTGTAGCCCGACCGGAAGAACTCCGCGGGCGTCTGGTTGTGCCACACCAGCGTGTGCCCGCGGAACGTGAATCCCTGCCTCAGGGCCCAGTTGAGCTGGGCGATCATGTCGCCGTTGAAACGGACGACGGGGTGGATGTCGATCGAGTCTTTTGCCGCCTGCGTCGGGGCGGCGGCATAGGCCGACGCGCTCGTCGCGATGTCGAGCGTATACAGCGGCTTCATGTTGTTCCCCGGGGACATCCGGTTCATGTGCATGGCGATCAGGTATCCCCCCCGCGGCGTGATCACCGCGGACTGCCCGGGAACGGGCGGATCCGTGGCAAAACCGATGTTCCTGTACGAGAGGAGGCAGCCGATCGTGAAATCATGTGCGAAGACCGACTTCAGCGCGGGGACATTTGTCTGCACCGTGTCCGTCTGTGCGTACGCCCCGGCGCATGCCATCACCGCCAGCGCGGCGACAAGGGAAAGCGATGTCCTCCCGGACGGACGCAAGGAAAGGAAATTTGCCATCAGATTCTCCTCATGAGTTCCAGTGACCGGCACACGGGCTATTTCGATACAAACGTGGTGATGCTCGACGGGTCGAGGCTCACGGCGCACCCCCCGCTCGTGACGGGGACGTCGGCCCCCGGTGCGCAGTTCTTCGTCTGCGATGTCGTGTACGCGGCAAACGCCGTCAGCGCCGCTCCGGGAAGCGCAAACGCCTGCTGCACCGCCGAGGCCGACGCGTTCACCGCAACGATCACGATCTTTGATGATGCGCTGTCGGCGTAGGAGGTCAGCCAGACGTTGCGCTGCGGGAAGGCGGTGCACAGGATCCTGCGATACCCGGGACGCACGAACCGGGCGTACTGCGACATGACATACCCCCGTTTGGTGACCGTCCCGTCCTCGCCGATGGGCCCGTAGTAGCGGACGATGTACCACCAGACGTAAGCGTTCATGCCCGCGGCCATGCAATCGTTGATTTGTTTGCCCGTGGCCAGGACCCCCGCCCAGGTCGTATCCAGGCTGAGATATTCCGTCATCCAGACGTCCTTCCCTTCTCCCGCGGCCAGGGGATACGGCGCGAGCCCTCCCCCGTAGATGTGACCCCCGATGATCGCCACATGGGCGGCGGCAACAGGATCGTTCAGCGTCGAATCGGAGAGATGGTGGACGAAACTCTCGGACTCCGGCATCATGATCCTGGTGCCGATCGCCGGGGCGTTGTTTTTCGTGAAGTTGAGAAACTGCGTCGCGTTCCAGCTGCAGGATTCATACGTCACGCTGGCGTCAGGCTCGTTCTGCAGCGAGACGGCATACAGCGGCGCGCCGTTCGCCGCCATGTAGTCGGCAAATCCCTTCAGGTGCGCCGCGTAGGATGCGTACGCGGTATCCGCGAGCATCCCGGCGACGATATTGGTGTTCGTCTTCAGCGCCGGCGGCGGTGTCCACGGCGTGGCAAACACGGCGGCCCCCATCGATGCGGCAAGCTGCGCCGTGGGCACCTGCGCGCTGAAGTCGCCGGCGTCGTCGGTGTAGGGTACCCGCAGGCGGAGGATCGTGAACCCGAGCTGACCGGGGCCCGCGCCGAACGCCGTCAGCACCTCTGCCGTCGTCATGTCCGGACGCCAGGGGAGTATGTTCGCCCCGCCGAACCCACGGATGACCTGCTGCAGGCTGTCGCGCATCACGGTTGCCACCGGGAGCGCGCTCACGGAGAAATCGAGCGTCGTGTCCCCCGTGACGGCGAGATTGGTGAACTGCGTTGTGGCAATCCAGGGAGAGGTCGAGCCGGTGTTATCGATGCGGACGGAAAAGGGCCCCCCCTGCGCTGCGCGGACGGAGGACGCGCCGCCCGGCGCCGTGGCCGGCACACCTCCCATGGAAGGAGACAGCGCTGCACCGGCACCGCTCGCGATCATTTTCCCGGCCCGGACCTGCCCCCGGCTCGTGAGCGCATAGAAATAGACACCCTCCGCCACGCGCTGCCCGCTCGTGTTTGTGCCGTCCCACAGGATGGTGTGCGACCCGGCAGGCTGTGTGCCGGCGGCAATCTTTCGTACGACCCTCCCCAGCACATCGTACACGGTCACCTCGACGTCCGACTTCGTTGTGAGCTGGTAGGGGACGACGGTCATCGAGGAGAACGGGTTCGGGTAGTTCTGTCCCAGCGTAAAATGGTCCGGGAGCGACGGAGCCTGCTTTACTCCCGCCAGGAGAATGCTCAGGCGGAAGCGCCCCGCGGAGTCCGTGACGGCCCCCCATGCGTCCGGGGGGACCACGGCGTCCTGAAACGTCACTGAGGCGGAACGCACCGGACTCCCCCCGGCAGACACGGTGCCGCTGACAACGATAGCCTGCGCCCGTGCCGCAGCGCATGAGAACCCCAGGCATGCCAGAGGGATCAGCCGCCGGTGCCACGATGATGTCATCACATTTTCCCCCGCGTCACGTGCTATCGGTACGTGTACAGCCGCACTTTCTGAATGCCGAACCCGCCGCCGGGGATGTACACGTGTCTCCCCTGGTGATCCTCGTCGCCGTTGAGTCGGCGTCCGGCAACCCACTTCCCTGCCACGAAGCGGCCCTCGTCAACGGCCTCGATCCCCGCGACCGTCCCGTCGTCCGCCGCAACCTGGAACGTGACAAGTATCCCGCTCCCCGCGATCAGGTACTCCTCAGGGGCAGTCATGATGATCAATCCCCCGTACCGGGGCGTTTCCCCGGCCGGCCGCGCGGCATACGGCCATGTCGCTTCGTGCCTGAACGTGAAGGTGTATCCCCCCAGCGTCACCGCCACACTCTGCGCCGCGCTGTCGAGGAGGACGCCGGCCATTGTCCCGGTGCCCTGGTGCCGGAGAATGAGCGGCGCAAGCTGGCCGATCACATCGTAGGCTTTCCTGAACTGGCTCCCCGCAGGGTCGTCTACCGACTCGATCGAAAACGGGCTGTACCCCATCGCGTGATGGGCGCCAAATGCGAAAAAGGCGTTTGTTGCGCTCTGGCGGCGGTCCACTTCCGGGATGAACACCGCGTTCCCGCTCCGGTCGTATTTCGCGAGCCACTCCGCAAAACTGCGAAAATAAATGTCGGGAGCACAGAAATCGATGTGCGGTGCCGCCGCGCGCCAGACGCCCGCGATGTGCGGGAGGGGTCCGCCCCCCGGGTACTGGCCGGGTCTGTAGCCCGGACGTATCAGCGCAGCGTTGACGTACATGGGGAGGGGATATTCCCTCTTGCCGGCCTGTGCGACGGCGTCGGCGTAGGCGGCAAAGTGCCATGCCATGAAGATCTCTTCGGCTGCGGCGCCGGCGCCGAACACCTCCTGCCATGAGCCCGCGGACTTCTTCCCGGCACTGCTCCAGACCGCCCATGCCGTGTCGCCGGAAGAGCCGCTGTCCGCTGCGAGTGACGCAATGAGCGCGGGGGGAACCCGGCCCGTGAACGCATCCTCCGCCAGGGCGCTGTGATCGCGCGCCTCCGGAATCATCCCGATCTCGTTCTCCACCTGCACCATGACGACCGTGCCCTGCTGTGCATCGGTGGCGCGCAGGTGCTTCATGAGCTGCGCGAACGCCCGCACATCGGCCTCCCTGTTTTCCCGGCTGAACGGCGTGAGGATCTCCAGGGGCCTGCCGTCGGCGCCGCGCGAGCGGGGGAAACGCTTCTGATCGCGCTTCACCCATGCCGGGGCGTAGCAGGACATGCTGTTCTTCCACGAGCCAAACCAGAGGAAGACGACGTGGAGGCCGCTCCCCCGCGCGCCTGCGACGGCCCCGTCGACGAGCGCAAAATCGAATCTCCCTTCCGCCGGTTCCATCAGCTCCCAGGAGACCGGCACGAGCACGGTGTTCAGGTGCATGGTCCCGAGCTTCGGCCAGACCGCCGCCAGCGACTTCAGGTCCGACGCGGTCGAATTGCCGAGCTCCCCCGCAAGCATCAGGAAGGGCCTGTCGTGCACCATGAGCTGAATCGCCCGGCCGTGCTTCTCCAGATGCGGAAGCCCGCCTGCATCCTGCCCCCGGCCCGGCGGCGGGCAGACCACGCCCGCACACAGGCACACGACGCCCAGCATCCGGAGGAGCCGAATCATCATGCGCGTCCTTTCACGGGAAAAATAGAAATGCAGCCCGCCGTACATGTCAGACGGGCTGCATTCCTCACTGCACGAGGTTACTTCAGGAGGAGCAACTTCTTGACGGCGCTGAAGTCGCCCGAGTTGTCCGCACTCCGCGCGTTCATGCGGTAGAAGTACATACCGCTGGCAACGTTGGAAGCGTTCCACTCGAGCCTGTAGCTGTTCGCCGCCTGGACCCCGTCAACCAGCGTCGCGACAACACGGCCGAGAACGTCGTAGATGACGACCCTGACGTACGATGTCTTCGGCAGGTCGTAGCTGATGGTCGTTGTCGGGTTGAAGGGATTGGGATAGTTCTGCATCAGTGCAAACACCTTCGGAGCACCGCCGACGGGCTCGTCGACCGACAGTACCGTGCCGGTGGAGAAGAGTCTCGGGCCCGCGTACGAGCTGGCGCCTCCAAAGTTCTGCGCGTTGACACGCCAGTAGAAATCTCCACTCGCCGCCAGCGGGGTTGCAAGCGTCGCCGCCGTATCGATCAGCAGCGTGTCCGTGACTATAGCGGTGAACACGTTGTCGGTGGCAACCTGCAGGCGGTACTTCGTTGCGTTCACCGCGGAATTCCACACGAAGTGTGTCAGCCGGTTCACGTTCGTCGCGGCACTGGCCGGCGAGATCTGCGCGGGAGCCGCAGGCGCGGCCGGAACCGTCGTGAAGGCGAAGTTGCCCGTGTACGCGCTCGGCCCGCCGATATTGACCGACTGGACCGCCCACACGTAGTTCGTATTCCTCGCCAGGCTGTAGATCTTGTAGGTCGTATCGGTCGCCGTGTAGACCGCGGTACCGTTGATCGTGGCCACCTTCAGGTTGTAGCTTGCAGCGGCGGTGACTTTCCGCCACGTAAAGAGGAGGCTGTCCGCGATAACGTTGACTGCGTTGTTCGCCGGGAAGACAAGCGCCGGGGCGGCAGGCGGGGTCATGACCGTGAACGTGTCGACCGCCGAGAATGCGGATGCGCCCAGGTCGTTCATCCCGCGCACTCGCCAGTAGTATGTCCGGCCGCCCACGAGCGCGACGGCTTTCGTCGTGTCCGCGGTTGAATCGTTGACGGTGAACCCGGCAAATGAGGGAAGGCTCGAGACCTGCCACAGGTACCGGGAGGCGTCCGCCGTCTTGTGCACCGCCAGCGTCAGCGCCGCGGCCTGGTTCGCCGCATTGTGGAATGCCACGAGCACCGGCACCGCGGCCGCCGCCGAGCCCGCCGTCGTGAAGTTGTTCACCGACGTGAACCCGCTTGAGAATCCGCCGTTCGTCACCGCAACACGCCAGTAGTACTTGGTCGCCGGTCCCAGCGTGTAGGCCAGGGCCGTGTCCGTCACAGAGGTGTTGACGGCAAACATCGCCGTGTTCGCGAACGTCGGGTCCATGGAGACCTGGACCTGGTAGCTCGCTCCGTTCGTGGCTTTGGCCCAGTTGAGGAATCCGCTCACCGCCACGCCCGTCGAGGCATTCGCCGGGGCGATGAGAGATGTCCCGCCCGGGATCGCCGAACCTTCGACGATCTTCCAGTACCGGTCGACCGCGAGGTTGGGGAATGACTGATGCCCGCCGTCCGGCCAGTAGATCACGACGCTGTCGATCGACGTGGATGTGCCGATACCGAAATTCGCCGACTGGCCGTTGCCGGAGCCGTTGCCCGACCCGCCGCCGCCGGCATCGATATCCTGCATCTGCAGGTTACCGTTCCTCCAGATATAGAAGCGGGCGCCGATCGCCGACTTGTTGTGCCCCAGGCCCACCGGGTTGAATGCGATCCAGTGGTTCAGGTTTCTCCCGTTGACGGAGATTGTGTCAGCGCTGCCGCCCGGCTGTGTGTAGATATCCAGGAATCCGTCGCGGTTGAAGTCAACAAACTGACCGGAACGGGAATTCACCTGCGGCACGCCGTTTGCCGCGCCGACGTCAGTGAATGAGCCGTTGCCGTTATTCCTCCAGAGACCGACCTGGCCGGCAAATCCCCTGTCCTCGAGAATGTCCAGGTACCCGTCGTTGTTATAGTCGCCCCACGACACGCCTCTCGCGTTCGTGTTCCAGGCCAGCCCGGAGCCGGTGGTCACATCGTGGAACGTCCCGTCCCCCTTCCCCTTGAGGAGGTGAAGCGCTGCTCCCGGATCACCGTTCAGGGGGATGAGGAGAACGTCCATGTTCCCGTCGTTGTCGAAATCCCCCCATGCCGACGCGATCGCCGAATAGTGACGTACGGTGTCATCGACAATGAGCCCCGTATCGCGGGTCGTGCTGACAGCACCGCCCGCACCGATGGAATAGATTGTCCTGCCCAGGGTTGTCGAATTCGGTACAAAGAGTTTTCCTGTTCCGTCATTGAGGAACAGGACGCTCCCCTTGCGGGCACCTGTCGTCCCCGTGTCGGCGCCCGCGAGACCGTTGCGGATGCTCGGCACAAAGAAATCAGGCCAGCGATCGTTGTTCACATCGACAAAATGGGGTTCCCACGCTTCAAATTTCTTCGTCGTATCGATGATGGGCGAGGATGACATACGGCCGCCGGCCGTGAATCCTGACACGCCCCCCAGGAGAATCTGCATGGGCTGGGCATCGCCTGTGCCGCCCGACCACGCGATATCCAGGTAGTTGTCCCTGTTGACATCGCCCGCACAGAAACCGAACGTCGGCTGTGTCGTTCCCCCGGAGAAGCTTGTCAGGCCGACCGATGCGCTGATGTCGGTGAACGTTCCATCCCCCTTCCCCTTCTCGAGGATCGGCGTCCCGGATCCCGGCTGAATCAGGAGATCATTGATGCCGTCGCCGTCAAAGTCGGCGATCAGTTCCGAGACCGTCCCCGCGTTGAGCGTCACGCCGTTCGGATTGACGGGGGTGAACGTGTTGGTGGCAGGGTTATAGAGGAACACGTTGATGGGCTCGACAAACAGATCAGGGTACCCGTCATTGTTCAGGTCGCCCCAGATACAGCCCAGACCCTGGATGTTGTAGAACGGAACAGTCGGCGGACCTGGACTGTAGGTCACCTCCTGCGCGAACAAAGGAGTAAGTCCCAGCAGGAGGAGAAGCGCTCCGCCTATGCTGAGACGTAGGGTCCTGTTCATAAGACCTCCGCTGTGGTTTATTGATGAAGTATGGTGAACTAGAGCCGCTGATTTCCGGTCAAGGAGATCGTGAGATTCGGTCCGGATCACCTCCTTTCACACTCTGCGTTCGACATTCGGATTGCTTCGGGGGCGCCGGAGGTGGCGCTATGGCGCCACCGAAGGCGCCCCCTCGCAATGACAGGACTCGCGCTCTCGCAGATTGCTTCGTCGCCAAGAGCGCTCCTCGCAATGACCCTTCGGGTCACTTCATGAGCACCATTTTCTTCGCGATGGACAATCCCCCCGCCTGAAGCCGATAGATATACACGCCGCTCGAGAGGTTCGACGCGTCAAACGTGATCGTGTGACTGCCGGGAGTCATCGGCCCATTGACGAGCGTCGCGACTTCCTGCCCCAGGATGTTGTAGACCTTCAGCACCGTCTGCGTCGCCTTCGGCAGGCTGAACGCGATATCGGTCGAGGGGTTGAAGGGGTTCGGGTAGTTCTGGCTCAGGGCGAACTCCACGGGGACCCCGCCGGACTGCGGTGACACTCCCGTGATGCCATTGTTGAGCCAATTGAGGATCGTCGCGTTTTCCGTCGCCGACTGGGCCTTCCAGTTCGTGTAGAGCGTCGGCTGGTTGCTCCACCAGCGGTAGAGATCCCCGAGCGGGTACCCGCCCATGCCGGCCGTCTTCAGCGTCGCGTTGGAGTACCTCATCTGTTCATTCATGGGCCAGATCTGGTTGATGTCCGAGTTCGGGTCGAACGCCCATGACGTGTCGGAATTGTCCGTCCATTTCCTGATCAGGAACCGCTTGATGCCGTCCTGGTTCGTCGGCGGGACGAGGAACCCCGGGTTCGTCGAATCATACACGTGCGCCATCGAGATATAGGGCCAGGTGGCCTTGTTGTTGAAGAACGAGAGCGTCTTCGCGCTCATGAAGGGCTGCGGCTGCGGAATGTTGCCGTAGCCGGCCGTGTCGCTGTACGCATTCCCCCCGGTGGGATTGGACGTACTCTGAGGCGCCATGTAGTTCCTCAGCCACTGCTCCACGAAGTAGCTGTTGTTCGCAAACACGATGTGCCGCTGGGCTTCGGTAAATGGGACCGAGAAGCTGAAATTCGTCGTCCCGATCGAGTCGATGTTCAGCGCGCCCCCCACCGGCGTCGTGCCGTCGGGCCCGGGGAGGTACCCGTACATATAGGGGTTCACAAAAACGCAGTTCGTCACCGACAGCCACCACCACCAGCCTGACTCCAGCGTGTACATCACGGTGTTCAGGAACGTGCAGTGGTTGAACCTGACCCAGTCTGCATACTCCGCCCCCTCCTGCATGTACACATAGCCGATGTTCGCAAACGTCGTGTTCACGAACGAGAGGCTGTCGATATGCCATCCCGACGTCCCGTAGGGGAACGAGACGGCGCGGCCGTAGTACCGGAAGTGCGTGTCGTTGTCGTTCCGGAAGTAGCAGTTCTCGAACGACAGACGGGCATGTGCCGCCGACACCGTCACCGACCCTCCGCCGTTCGATATGGGCGCATAATCGAAGATCACGTTCTGAAATACGCCGATGTTCAGGTTGTCGGTCGTGTCCTGGTCGATCTCCAGCGCCGATCCCACCTGCGTGCCGAGGCCGACGTTGTTTGTCGTTGCATACAGGATCCAGACGTTCTTCATGTAGATGTCGCCGAAACAGTCGAAGTTGAATGTCTGGTTCACGCCGCTGCTCGCAGTCCAGCAGATCATCGGGGGCGCAGTCTGCTGTGTCGTACCCGGATCGGGCGCAATGATCGTCAGCTTCTTTCCCGCCGGGACGGTAATCGTTGAGCTCAGGACATAGAGACCGTACGGCTGCAATCGAAACACGGTATTGGAGAGAGTCCCGGCGGTCACTTTTGCCGCAATGGCAGTGTTGAGTGTCCCTTCAGTGCCGCCCGTGGAAATGAAATCCGGGACGTCCACGGTATCCGTCTGTGCGACAAGAACGGCAGGAAAGAGGAGCGCCAGCACAGCGATCATCCATGCACAGTGCTTCATGATACACCTCCTGGTGTTGTTGTGACTTGTGCGAGACATCGAGACTCTCTTACATCGTGTACCTGACGCCGATGCTTGCCGTGAGGCCATAATTCTGCTGTGACGTGAAACCGTTGATCGACGCCTGACTTGCCTCGTTGATCCGGCTGTTCAGGTTGTTCGCGTCAAGGAAGAGCTGGAAGCCGGTCCAGGGGAGCTTCTGCCGTACCGATGCATCCACCCGGAAGTAGTCCCTGGTGAAGCCGTCCTGCTCCGCGAAGGGTCCGATCGTGCTCACGGAGTTCCCCTGGTAGACGAACGACAGACGCGCCGAGAATCCCTCGTAATCGTACCCGAGGTACGCGTTCAGGATATCGTTGGGCTGGTTGATCAGGCGTCCGGACCGGGTGCGGTCGATCGTGTAGACCCGCACCGTACGGGGCGGAATAACGACGGTGGTGTCGTTCCGCCACGGGTACATCGCACTCGACGAGATATGGGTGTAGTTGGCTCCCAGCACGATCCCGTTCAAGAGTCCCGGGAGATACCAGAGTCTCGTCTGGAAGTCGACTTCGACGCCCCTCAGGAACGCCGAGTACGGGCTGTTGGTGTACGTGTAGAGCTGCGCACCGTCCTTGGGATGGACGATATTTCCGTTTCCTGTGTGCACGCTGAACGAATTGATCGAGTCCAGGCCGGGCGGGGCGGTCGGGTGCAGCGTGTACTGTGTGTAGTATGTGAAGTCCCTGATCTCCTTGTAGAACGCACCCACGGATAGAAGCCCCAGTTCGTTGCTGTGGAGTGTCAGGAACACGTCGTGGTTGTATGCGTGCGCCGGTACCAGGCTGGGGTTCCCTGCCCATACATTGAACTGTGTGTAGTCCATGTTGAAGTGCGGGGAAATCTGGTTGTAGTCCGGGCGGGCCAGCGTCTGTGTGTAGGAGTACCGCAGGTCGGCCCAGCTCAGGAAATTCCATTTTCCCTGGACCATGGGAAGCACGTAGCGGTTCAGGGGATGGGCGAAGACGGTATCAACAGCCTGATGGGTCGCATCCCGGCCGTCGGCAAGGTTGAACGCATCAAAATATCCCTTGGATTCCTCCCAGCGGACTCCCCCCACAATCGATATGTCCTCGCCAATGCTCAGCGTGGACATGATGTAGGCGGCAAAATATTTCTCAATATACTGGTACTTGTTCGGCAGCCGCTGGTACGGACCGTCGAACCACCCACCGGCGTTTGAGCCGCTGCTGTTGACCGCATTGATCGCCGGGGTCCGGGCCAGGAGCTCCGCGACGCCTTTCAGCGAGGTCGGATCGGTCGCCCAGAGCATGCTCCCGAAACTGTTGTTCAGGAATGTGTCTGTGAGCTTGCCATCCGTCGATGTGAAATTCGTGCCCGGGAAGTATCCGGCCGCGGAATCGAGCGTCCAGGGATAGTTCTGCCGGATCAGGTTCGCGATCTGGTTCGTTATCGGCGAGCCTGCGTGAATGCCCGCGTACGGGGTCCCCTGGTCGTTCGTGTGATAGTTGTATCGCCACACGCCGCCGAATTTGAGATCCCCGGACGTGATATCCCTGACGTCAAAGGGAACCTTCAGATCGGCTTTCAGCACCTCATCGTCTTCCTTGTAGGCGGCGCTGAAGAGGCTGATATTGGTGAGATACGTCTTCCCCGCGCCGATGTATTTCACGCCGGGAACGAGAGCCTCGGGGATGGCATTGATCTGCGTCGTGCCCGGAATACCCCCCGTCTGCGTAAAATCAAACTGCGGAGATTCGGGGACGTAGCTCCGCGAATATGTGTTGGCAGCATTGACGTCCGCACTCATGAACCCGAAGTCGTTCTGATACTCGAGTGTGTTGACGGCCATGTCCGTCTTCCTGACTCCCGAGGTGTACCTGAAATTGAGATTGTGGAACTGGTAGTCCATGATCGTCGAATAGTCCTGCGCGTCGGAATTCAACCTGCTCAAGACGTTGATGGACTTGATGATTCCCGACGGGAGCCGGTAATCGAGAATGAGGTTGCCGCCGAACCGTTCCCTGGTCTCCAGGTGGCGGTCGAGTGTGACCGTCGTGACGATGACGGGCCTGTAACCGTCGGGCTGCACGATGCTGCTCTGCGGCGTGTAGGTGGCGCTCATATTGTCCGCGTTCCGGTCATAGCTCTCGGCGTTCGCGAGGACATAGATGCCCAGGGCATTGTCGAGGAACCGGTTGCTGGCGGAACCGACGAACCTGTAGTTGCCGTACTTGCCGCTCTTGGCGGTGTAGCCCGCCTGCGCGAGGACGTCGGTCTTGAACTCCTCCGGGGCCTCCCGCAGTTCCATGTTCACATACCCCCCGATCGCATTTGCATCCATGTCGGGGGTGAGCGACTTGTAGACCTCCACCGACTTGATCATGTACGGGGTGATCATCGTCAGGTCGACGCTCCTGTCGGTATTGATGGCGCCGGAGGTGCCCCCCTGCGACGCCGCCCCGATCTGGGTGCTCCCCGTCGCCGCGAGTGTGATCCCGCCCACCGCCACTTCGTTGTACTGGGGAGCGATGCCCCTGACCACAACCTTGTTCGCCTCCCCGGAACTCTGGAGCGTCGATACCCCGGGCAGGCGCGAGATCGCCTGCGCCGCGTTGAAGTCGGGCAGCTCCTGAATTCTCGCTTCCGAGACTACGCTGACAATCTTGTCGGAGGAGAGCTGCTGGTTGATCGCCTGCAGCTGTCCCTGCGCCTGCGCCGTCACGACGATCTCTTCCCCTTCCACGGCAGTCGCCACGAGACCGAAATCCTGTATCAGGCTCCCGCTCTCCGGGATGACCACCTTTGCGGTCACCGGCTTGTAGCCGATGTACGAGACGACGAGCGTCTGTTCCCCGACAGGCACGCTGCGGACAACGTAGGAACCGGACAAGTCAGTTGACGCGCCGACGCTCGTCCCCTTGACGACGATGTTGGCGCCCGGCAGGCCTTCCTTCGTCGATCTGTCAAACACCTTCCCTTTGAGCGTCACCAGCCCCTCCGCCAGGGACACCTGGGCGAGGAGGAGGATGAGCGCCAGGCACGCACCCGGGAAGCATCTGTTCAGCCGTTCGAGAGACATGGTGTCCTCCGTTTCACGTGTGCCGATGTGAGTCCCCTGCACGAGTGACGCGCCTTCCCGCCTCTGAATACATTCGAATCCGCGGCGCAGCCGTCAACGTCCGGTCACGCCGTTCCCGGTGCTGCCGCCTCCGGGGCGAACAACTTCCTCCGCTCCGCCAGCTCGTCCTGGATCTGCACGTTCAGCTTCTTCGAAATCCTGTACGAGAGCAGGCAGACGATCACGACGATGAAAAAGAGCGCGGGGTAGATGCTGATCGTCATCCGTATCCCCGTGAGCGCCTCCTGCGTCTGCACGGCGTTCGCCCGGTACCCGTAGAACGACAGCAGCCACCCGGCGAGGAAGCCGCCCAGGCTCAAACCCGTTTTCAGGCCGAACAGGATCGTCGCGTAGATGACACCCGTCGTCCGCCGGTGAAACTTCCATTCCGCGTAGTCGACCACGTCGGCAAATATCGCCCAGATCAGCGGAATCGTGGGCGCATACGTCAGCGCGCGCAGCCAGTCCATGACGAACGTCGCCCAGATCGCCCCGGGAGGAAGCAGGATGAATCCCGCCATGAAAACCGACGTGAGAGCAAAGCCGGTGAGTGCTACCGCCTTCTTGCCGAACCGGATCGAGAGCGCGGTCGAGAACGCGACGCCGATCACGGTCACGAACTGGCTCGACATGTTGAGCAGGCTGAAACCGACGCTGCCGACGTTGGTCCTGCCGGCGTCGACGAGGAGCCCGAACGTGTCCAGAAGCGAGTGCCAGAGTCCCCCGCCCGCCGCGCCGGCGCTGCCGGCCAGGCCCAGGCCCTGCAGGAACTCGAAGAGCCTGTCACGATCCACGTAGTACTGGAAATAGTAGAAGACCGTTCCCCCCCGCATGGCCAGCACGGTGAAGTGGGCAAGCGTGAGGATGAACATCGCGATCCACGGGCCGTTCTTCAGCAGGTTGCCGAAATCCTCGCGGGGGGAGGTTCTTTGCTTCGGGTCGGGCTGTATCCTCTCGCGGGTGGTCGCAAACGTGATTACAAACAGGACGACGCACACCAGCGCCCAGAGTCCCATCGTCATCTGCCACCCGCGGGCGTTGTCCCCGCCGCCGAACTTTGCGACGAGGGGGAGTGTGAAGCCGCCGACGATCAGCTGGGCGATCATCGCAGCCACGAACCGGTACGAGGAGAGCGACGTCCGCTCGTTGCCGTCGCCGGTCATCACGGCCGTCATGGCCGAGTAGGGCGTGTTGTTCGCGGAGTAGAGCGTCATCAGGGCGACGTTCGTCAGGCAGGCCCACGCGATCTTCCACGGCGCCGCCACGTCCGGCACGGTGTACGCCAGGACCATCATCACGCCCCAGGGGAGCGCAGTCCAGAGCACCCAGGGCCGGAACTTCCCCCACCGCGTATGCGTGCGGTCGGCAATCGTCCCCATCATCGGGTCGAAGAACGCGTCCCAGAACCGGCCCACCAACAGGAGCGTCCCCGCGATCCCCGCGGCAATCCCCAGCGTGTCGGTGTAGAAGTTGAGCTGGAAGAGAATCATCGTCATGAAGACGAAGTTTGCCGCCGCGTCGCCGCAGCTGTAGCCGATCTTTTCCCCGACCGGGAGCCTCCCGTACCCCGTGCGTGCCGTCGCGTCCATGTCATTCCACCCGGAGTGTGACGCGGGTGAGATCTTCGTCGCGCGAGGAGCTCCCCACCATGATCTCGAAATCGCCCGGCTCGACCGCCCAGGTCATGTCGATCGTCGTGAACGCGAGGTGCGAGGGCGTGAGCGGAAACGCCACCGCCGCGGTCTCCCCCGGGGCGAGACTGACCCGCCGGAAGCCGCGAAGCTCCTTGACCGGGCGGGTCACGGAGCTGACCGTGTCGCGCACGTACATCTGGACGACCTCATCGCCGGCAGACGTGCCGGTATTCTTCACGTCGGCCAGCACGCGCGTCTCCTCGCCGCGGCGGATCACGTTCTTCTCGAGACGCACGTTGCTGAAGGCAAACGTGGTATAGCTCAGGCCGAACCCGAACGGGTACAGCGGCGTCACGTCGTCGAAGAGGTATCCCCTGCGGGCGGACGGCTTGTAGTTGTAGTAGCACGGGACGTGTCCTGCCGAACGGGGGAACGACATCGGGAGCTTCCCGCCCGGGGCGCTGTCGCCCCAGAGCACGGACGCTACCGCCGTCCCGGTTTCCTGCCCGGGATACCAGCAGGCAAGGATCGAGGACGCCCGGATCCGGGCTTCCGCAAGCGTGTGGGGCCGGCCGCTGAAGAGGAGGACGATCACGGGCTTCCCCGTCGCCGCAACGGCCCTGACGAGCTCGTTCTGGGCGCCGAAGAGATCCAGCGACGCCCTGTCGCCCATGTGCACTTTGCTCCAGGCCTCGCGCGACGTCTGCTCGTTGTCCCCGAGAGCGAGGATCACGCAGTCCGATCGCCCGGCCACAGCCACCGCTTCACGGATCGCACGCCGGTCATCCTCCGGGTCCGGGAGCGTCACGGTGTCGTCGTTCCAGGATCCCCCGACCGTGATCTTGCATCCCTCGCTGTGGAGGATCGTCGTGTCTTTTCCCGCCCGTGCGCGGATCCCCTCCAGGACCGTGACGTTGTGGCGCGGCGTGCCGCTGTAGCCTCCCAGCAGCGGTCTATCCGCGTTCGGGCCGATGACGGCAATCGTCGCGAACCGCCCCGGCCGCAGCGGCAGGAGTCCGCTGTCGTTCTTCAGAAGCGTGATCGTTTCGAGCGCCGCGGTGCGCGCGCGCTCCCGGCCGGCGGCGAGTGCCGCTTCGAAGTCGAATGCGCCCGGATCGACGTACGGATCCTCGAACAACCCGAGACGGAATTTGTGCCCGAGGAGGGGTCCCACCAGCGCATCCAGCTCATGTTCCGCGGCCCGACCCTCTTCCACGAGGCGGGCGAGGAGCGGGTAGCAGTCCGGATCCGGGAGCTCGATGTTCACCCCGGCGCGGAGGGCGAGCAGGGCCGCTTCCGCCTTGTCGGCCGCAACAAAGTGGCTGAGCACGTCGTCGCGCCTGTGGAGCTCCGTGATGGCGTAGTAATCGGACACCACGGTCCCGCGGAATCCCCACTCTCCCCTGAGCACGTCGCGGAGCAGCCACCTGCTGGCATGCGAGGGGACCCCGTCGATCTCGTTGTACGACGCCATCACGCTCTGCGCGCCGGCGGCGGCAATGACCTCACGGAACGTGTAGAGGAACGTGTCCCGCAGGAGCCTCTCCGACACGTTGGCCGGTGCGCAGTTTGTCCCCGATTCGGGCTGGCCGTGGGCGGCAAAGTGCTTGAGCGTGGCAATCACCCGCTTCCTGTCAGGGAACGCACCGTCACCCTGGAATCCCCTGACCGCGGCAATGCCCATCTGCGCGACGAGGTAGGGATCCTCGCCGAACGTTTCCTCCACGCGGCCCCAGCGCGGATCGCGCGCCACGTCGACGACAGGCGTCAGCGCCTGGTGGGCGCCGCGCGCACGCGTTTCTTCCGCAATAGCGGTGTAGATTTCTTCGACCAGGCGCGTGTCGAACGTGGCGGCGAGGCCGATGGGCTGGGGGTAGCTGGTGGCATCAGGGGCGGCGAGCCCGTGGAGACATTCTTCGTGGAAGACGGCGGGAATCCCGAGGCGGGTCTCTTCGACGAGATACTTCTGGATGCGGTTGGCGAGCGCGGCCATCTCCCGCGGCGCTTTCCCGCCGCCGGTGTCGCTGAGCCGCGCAATCTGCCCGATCCCGTGGCTGAAGCGGCGCCCGAGACCCGCGACGTCGAGCGTGCCCTCCGCCGTGAACAGCGCGTTCTTCTTTTCCCCCCAGATGCAGAGCATCTGGGCGACTTTCTCCTCCAGCGTCATGCGCGCCAGGAGATCGGCGACGCGTTCGTCGACAGGCAGCGCCCTGTTTCTGTAGGCAGGCGTCGTCTCCTGACTCACGACTTTCTTCGCTGCGAGCTGTTCGCTCATGGTCTGTCCCGTGACAGAAAGTCCCGCCGGCATGCGTGCCCGGCGGGACGGTCAGAAGCCTCAGACGATGTACGTGTTGAGGAGGTTCTCGAGCATTTCCTGCCGGCCGCTCGGGAGATCCGGCGGCGCGTTGGCAAGGACCCAGCGTTCAGCTTCCGCCAGCCCCGCTTTTCCCGTCATGATGTCCGCCCCGATGCCGGAGGCAAACGAGCCGTAGCGCGCGGCGACGAACTTCGCAAACGCGCCGTCCTCGATGATGTTCTGCGCGATCAGGAGTCCCCGCGCGAACGCGTCCATGCCACCGATGTGCGCGTGGAAGAGATCGAGCGGATCAGTCGATGAGCGGCGGACCTTCGCGTCGAAATTCAGGCCGCCGCGCCCGAGTCCGCCCTGGCCGAGAATGACCAGCATCGCGAACGTGGTGTCGTAGATGTTCGTCGGGAACTGGTCGGTATCCCATCCCAGCATCGTGTCGCCGCGGTTGGCGTCGACGCTCCCCAGCTTTCCGGCCGCCGCGGCAACCGCCAGCTCGTGCTCGAATGTGTGGCCGGCGAGCGTCGCGTGGTTCGCCTCGATGTTGAGCGCGAAATCGTCGATGAGCCCGTGGTGTTCCAGGAAGTAGAGTGTCGTGGCCGCGCTCGAATCGTACTGGTGCTTTGTCGGCTCTGCGGGCTTCGGCTCGATCAGGAACTGGCCGTTGAAACCCGTTTTCTTTTTGTATTCCACCGCCATGCGGAGGAAGCGCGCCATCTGCTCCTGCTCGCGCTTCATGTTGGTGTTCAGGAGGGTCTCATAGCCTTCCCGGCCCCCCCAGAAGACATAGTTCTGTCCCCCGAGCTCGTGCGTGGCATCGATCGCGTTCTTGATCTGCGCGGCCGCGAGCGCCATCACGTGCGCGCTCGGGCTGGTCCCCGCTCCCTGCGCGTATACGGGACTGCTGAAAAGGTTGGCCGTTCCCCACAGGAGCCCGATCCCCGTCTCCTGCTGGAGTCCTTTCGCGAAAGCGACCATCGTCTCGAGGTTCCTGCACGTCTCCGCAAAGCTTCCCCCCTCGGGCGCGATGTCCCTGTCGTGGAAGCAGTAGAAATCGACGCCGAGCTTCTGCATGAATTCGAAGGCGGCCTCCATGGTCTCCTTCGCCCGGCCGATCGGGTCAGCGGACATCCGCCACTGCCTGGTAAAGGAAGGGCCGCCGAACATGTCGGAGCCGTTCCCCATCATCGTATGCCAGTACGCCACCGAGAAGCGGAGGCAGTCCGCCATCGTCGCTCCGTTCACGCGGCGGTTCCTGTCATAGTACTTGAACGCGAGCGGGTTTTTGGAATCCTTCCCTTCGTAGGGAATGCGGCCGGTGACAGCGGGAAAAAACCTGTTCTGCATGATCTCTCTCCGACGTCCTATTGAGGGGATGCGAGAGACAGCCAGTTACATTGTTTGAGGCGGACGAAACGAATGCGGGGGTACGAATCGTACTAGTTCAATTCCAATTGAACCGATTTGATTGTACAGCTTTTGACGTTTGATGTCAACAGAAATCTGAGGTTTTTTTGACGCCGGGGGGGGAAAACGCAGGAATCGCCGGCCGGATTTCGCGGAAGAAAACGGGATCAGTCGGCCGGCTTCAGGATCCGGGTCGATTTCCTTACGATGAATTCCGTTTCGAGAACGATCTTTTCCGGCGGCGGGGGAACCGGGGCCTCAATGCTCCGGATGAGCATTTCCGCCGCCTTTCTGCCGATTTCGTGCTGGGGTGCCCGAATCGTGGTGAGGGGAACCGGGTAGATCCTGGCATAATAGATGTCGTCGTTCCCGACGATCGAAATATCCTCGGGGACGCGGATGCCGAGCTCCAGGAGAGCGATCATCACCCCCAGCGCCTGCTGATCGTTAAAACACACGATGGCCGTCGGAAATTCCTCACGCCTCTTGTCACGGAAAAATTCAATCGTGCGGGAGTAGCTCTCGTCGTAATGCGATCCTGTGGGGACGATCATGTTCTTGTTGAACACGAGCGTGCTCTCGCTGAAGGCGTGACGGAATCCCTCGATGCGCTCCTGCGTGTGGGATGACTGGGGCGGCCCCGCGAAGTGGACGATCCGCGTGTGGCCGCTTTGCATCAGGTATTTCACGGCCTGCTTGATCGCCCTGAGGTTGTCGATCGCGACCACGTTGGCCTGTATCCCCTTCACGCCCTCAAGGAGGACGAACGGGTAGTTGAGCATCTTGAGCTTGAACAGGTGCTCGATTTCCGCCGCCCCCTCGACGATCGGGGCGATGATCGTTCCCTTGATGTCCTTGGCGGAAAAGAGGTGCGTGAGCTTCTTCTCCGACTCGTGGTCGTTTTCGGAGCTCGTCACGACCACGGAATACCCCTTGCCGTTGGCGTACTCGCGGACGCCGGTCGCAATCGACGTGTAGAAGGGGTAGTTCAGATCCTTGATGATGACGCCGATGCTCTTGTCCTCGGCGTCGTTTTTCAGGTTACGCGCAACCCCGCGGGGGCGGAAGTTGAGCTCTTTCATCACCTTCAGGATCCGATCCCTTGTCTCCGGCCGGACAATGTTCTTGCCGTTGATGACCGCCGAGACAGTCCCCTTCGACACGCTCGCGCGCCGGGCGACGTCTTCAATCGTAATCTTCTTCATGAATCGCACCGCTCCTGACAGGGGCGGTTTCTCCGTCGTTGAATCGGTTCAAACGTGCGAAGACAACATATGATTCCCCCCGGCCAAAAGCAAGACCGCACCCGGTGCCATTCAGGTCCCGAACGCGGACTCATTCCATCGCAGGGCGTTTTTGAATGCTGCGATGTCCGTCGCTTCGTTGATGACCACGCACTCGATACCGGCCATTTCTGCGAACTCGACCAGGTACTCCGGCGTGATCGCCTGCGCAAAGACAGTGTGGTGCGCGCCGCCGCCGAGGATCCATGCTGTCGCAGCGCGCTCGAAATCCGGGAGGGGCTTCCACGTGGCACGCGCCACCGGGAGCCTGGGAAGAGCGGCGTCGGGCGATACGACGTCCACCTCATTGACCAGGAGCCGGAAGCGATGCCCGATGTCGATCAGCGACACATTCACGGCCCTGCCCGGCGCGACGTCGAACACCAGACGGGGCGGGTCTTCCTTCCCGCCGATGCCCAGGGGGTGTACTTCGAGGCGCGGCTTCGCCGCGGCGATCGAGGGGCAGACCTCCAGCATGTGTGCACCCAGGACCTTCTTTCCCGCGGGGTCCAGGTGGTAGGTATAGTCTTCCATGAACGAGGCTCCTCCCCGCAGTCCATCTGACATCACTTTGATGCTGCGGAGGAGCGCGGCGGTCTTCCAGTCGCCTTCGGCGCCGAACCCATACCCCTCCGCCATCAATCGCTGCACCGCAAGACCCGGGAGCTGCCGCAATCCGGTCAGGTCTTCAAATGTCGTTGTAAATGCGGTAAAGCGTCCCTCTTCCAGAAAGGCGCGCATCCCCAGTTCGATCCGCGCAGCTTCGCGGACATGTTCGCGGTACTTCCCCCCCGTGCGTGTGTCGTCCGTCCCTTCGTACGCGGTGTCCAGCCGGGCCACCAGAGCGTCGACGTCGCTTTCCGCAACCGCTCCGATCCGCCTGACGAGGTCCCCGACCCCGTATCCGTACACATCGTACCCGAAGGAGATCTGTGCCGCGACTTTGTCGCCTTCGGTCACCGCAACGTCGCGCATATTGTCGCCAAACCGCGCCACGCGCATTGACTGTGTTTCATGCCATGCGGCCGCCACCCGCATCCAGAGCGCAAGTGACGCCTGCACCGCAGGATCCTCCCAATGGCCCACGATGACTTTTCGCCTCTTCCCCAGACGCGTGCATATGAATCCGAACTCCCTGTCCCCGTGTGCCGCCTGGTTGAGATTCATGAAATCCATGTCGATCGACGACCAGGGAATATCGCGGTTGAACTGTGTGTGGAGGTGCACGAAAGGCTTCCGGAGGCTCCGGAGTCCCTCGATCCACATCTTCGCCGGTGAGAAGGTATGCATCCACAGGGCGAGGCCGATGCACGCGGGATCGTTGTTGGCTTCACGACACACGCCCGTGATGGCCTCGCCGGTGGTCACGACGCCTTTGAACACGAGCTTCGCGGGGAGGCTCCCGCGCTCGGTCAGTCCCGCCACAACGGACCGGGAGTTCCGCGCGACCTGTTCGAGAGTCTCCGGCCCGTACAGGTGCTGACTTCCGGTAACGAACCAGACCTCGGGATGGTGCCGGGGAGTCATCATGAGTCCTTGCGCCCCCAGGGACGGAAGTGCCGGAAGTAAAACCCGCCGATGATGATCAACAGGAGACCCCACCAGACCCCAAAATGGAGGTTCTGGAGGACCACGGTGCTCCCTCCCGAAGGCGACAGCACGTCGATCACGTTGGCCGCAAAAATAACGACCCCGTAAATGAGGAGGAGCGTCCCGATGAAAAACCATATCGAAATGGAACCTTTGCCGACCATGACGTTCTCCTACCAGAAGATAATGTTCAGGGCGACGAAGACGACGAAGATGGCCGCTGCCCATGTCATCGGTCTCTTCCACCACGGCATGTCCCCCTCCGACGGCAGCTCGGTGCAGCCGCGGACAAGCCCCTTGAGGTCTGCCTCGGCCTTCGGCGACGTCATCAGGCTCACGACGACCGTCACGAGAACGACGACGAGAAACGACCAGGCCGCCCGGTACATGTTCTCCGCCATGTCCTTCGCGTATGTCGACAGGGCGACGTATTTCAGCGCCGCCGGATCCAGCTTCACCCACGCCCACATGCCGATCGATGAGGTCATCCCGGCGGCCAGTCCCCAGAACCCGCCCGCCCTGGTTGTTCTCTTCCACAGCATGCCAAGGATCACCGTGCCGAACATCGGCGCAACAAAAAAGCTGAAGAGCGCCTGCACGTAGTCCATGATGCTTGCGAACTGCTGGACCAGATAGGCCGTCCCGATGCTCACCACCACGCCGAGCACAGTCGTCCACCGGCCGATCGCAACGTAGTGCCGGTCAGGGCCTTCTTCCCCGGCCATACGCAGATGGACGGGCTTGTAGATATCGTAGGTCCAGACCGTGGCAAAGGCGCTGACATTCCCGGCCATACCCGACATGAAGCCCGCGATCAGCGCGGTGACACCCAGTCCCAGGAGACCCGGTCCGGCATACCGCGCAAGCATCAGGGGAAGCACCTCGTTGTAGCTGTGTCCCCCCGTCGCGATCGCCTGCTGCTCGCCGACAAGCCCCGGAATCACCGCGAGCCCCAGCAGCCCGGGGAGGATGACGATGAAGGGCACCAACATCTTGAACCCCGCCCCGATAATCGGGGCCATCTTCGCCGAGCGGAGATCCTTCGCCGACAGCACGCGTTGCACCACCAGGAAATCCGTCGTCCAGTATGCCGGCGAGATAATCATGCCAAGCCCGAAGACAATCCCCGTCCAGTGAATCCCCATCGGGTTGTCCTTGAACGATCCCATCGTGCGCCAGAGATGCGTGTAGTCACCCGCCGGGAAATTCGTCTGGATGCGCGCCACCATCCCCGCCCAGCCTCCCGCCTCGATCAATCCGACGATGGGGATGATCAGCGCCCCAAGCCAGATCAGCATGAACTGCAATACTTCGTTGAAGATCGCCGACCGAAGACCTCCGAGCACGACATACACCATTACCGTAATGGAGGAGACCCAGATACTGAAATGGATATCCCATCCCAGGACCACCTTCATGACGATGGCCATCGAGTACATGTTGATCCCGCTCATCAGCACGGTCATGAACCCGAACGAGACCGCGGAGAGAAGGCTCGCTCCTTCGCCGTACCGCAGCTTGAGGTAGCCCGGCACGGAATGCGTGCGGCTGATGTAGTAAAACGGCATCATGATGATGCCCAGAAAAAGCATCGCCGGAATGGCGCCGATCCAGTACCAGTGGGCAGCGAGAATCCCGTACTGGTACGAAGCCGCAGCCCACCCCATCAATTCCAGCGACCCCAGATTCGCCGCGACGAACGCGAGCCCGGCGATCCACGCCGTCATTTCCCGTCCGGCCATGAAGAAATCGTTGCCCGTTTTCGTGAACCGCACCAGGTACCAGCCGATACCGAGCACGAAGGCGAAATACACGACGACAATGAACAGATCAACCCCGCCGAGGGAGAGGACGGTGCCGGGGGTATCCCAGAGGAGGAGAGGCATCAGTGCACGCATAGTGATTCTGTCGTTGTTGTGATACGTGTCGAACAGCAGGTTTGCAGGCCGGGAACCGTCGTGATCCTGGCGGTTCTTCTCGATCTTGGTGAACGCCGGAAGATCCGGAGGTATCGGGAGAGCGGGTTATCCGTTAATGTACTCCGCTCGCCCGATTTAATCAATAGCACCGCGTCAACGCTGGATGCGCGCCGAGACGCCTTTGGCCAGCGAGCGGACCTGGTCCGCAGTGGCCATCGTCGTATCTCCCGGGTACGTCGTCAGGAGCGCTCCGTGCGCCCAGCCCAGGCGTACCGCCTCCTCCGGCTTTTCCCCGCTCAGGAGACCGTAAAACAGACCGCTTGCGAACCCGTCCCCCCCACCGACACGGTCCAGCACTTCCAGCTCGCACGTCGGCGCGACGTAGGACGATCCGTCGATCCACGCCACGGCGCACCACCTGTGCCGCGCGGCGGAGACGACATCGCGAAGCGTCGTGGCCACAACCCGTACCCGGGGAAGCTTCGCCCGGACGCTGTCGATCATTCCCAGGAACGCCGACGGGTCAAGGCTCGATGTGCGCGCGGCATCGGGACCCTTCACGCCGAGCGCCTTCTGCAGGTCCTCCTCGTTGCCGACCAGGACGTCGACGTGCTCGACAATCCGGCTGATGACGTCAACCGCCTTCGCCTCCCCTCCCCAGACATTCCACAGCTTCGCGCGGAAGTTCAGGTCGAAGCTGACAACCGCTCCCGCCTTGCGCGCGGCTTTCATTCCCTCCACGATCAGCTCGCCGGTCGTGGGGGACAGTGCCGCGAATATTCCCCCGCTGTGAAACCAGCGGACCCCTGCGCCAAATATCGCTTCCCAGTCAAAATCTCCCGGCTTGAGCTGCGCGGCCGCCTCGTTCGAGCGGTTGTAGAACACCACCGGCCCCCTGATCCCGTACCCCCGGTCGCTGTAGACCGTCGCCATGTTCGGCCCGTTCACGCCGTTGTGCTTGAAGTGCTTGTAGAACGGCTTCACGCCCATGGCCTTCACCCGTTCGGCGATCAGGTCGCCGATCGGGTAATCCACCATCGCACTCGCCACGCCCGTCGACATCCCGAAACAGTCGGCCAGGTTTGCCGCGACGTTGAACTCCCCGCCGCTCACGTGGATGCTACACTCGGCGGCTTTCCGGAACGGGATCGCCCCGGGGTCGAGGCGGTGGACGAGTGCACCGAGCGAGAGGAGGTCCAGTGCCCTTCCGGGAGGGGGAACAAGGGGTGATATCATGGTTCGGCGTTCCTTCTATGCAGTGTGTGGGACAGATTCTTCGAGCCGGTAGAGGACCTGGCCGGCTTCTTCGACCACAAGCGTGTCGGGATCAGCGCGCCACTCCTGAACGTCGATGGAGGCGGGATCCCTGTATGCGAGATTCACGCCGGCGCAGGCGCGCTCAGGAATCGCGGTGGCGAGCGTCACGGTCGCTCGGGGCAGCTCGCGTCCTCCCTCGAACGTGCCCGTCCCCCTGACGTTCGTGGAGTGGGCCAGGATCAGTTTCGGCTCGTGCGCAAAACGATCCCACTGGCCTGTGAAATAGTCCCTGACGTGGTACCCGATGCGCGCGATCTCGCGGCCGTGCACGAACGAAAAGTCACGGATGTGGGGCCCGTAGATCACGAGCTCCCCGCCGTCGGCCAGCACGGGTTCGAGTTTGTACATCGCCTTTCCCGCAACCCAGATGTCCTCGTAGATCGGAGGCACCAGTCCCAGGATGCGGCGGTAGGGGCGCGGGAGGCGCGCGATGTGGAGCCGCCCCGAATAGTCGGCGGCGCCCGACCAGGCCTCCTTCGGCGGGCCGGCGAACAGGCATGCAATGCGGTGATGCGTGTCGAGCGCAAATGCGAAGCAGAGGGCCGGCGTGCGGAGGAACTCCGAGGCCCGGTCGATCACGCGCCGGGTGGGGGTGTCCTTGACGCCGTTGACCACCGGGTTCGTGATCAGCGCAGCAAGCCAGTGGAACGTCTCCACCACCTCGAGTCCCGCGATCCCCGGGAAGAAGTACTTGTTCCCGCCGGCGAACCCCATCGCTTCGTGGGGCACGACCGGCGAAACGATAATGACCTGGTCGTGATCGACCGCCATGCGGTTGATCGTGACCGGAATGTCGCCCGCGGAGAGCCCCCCGGTGATCGCGGCAATCTCGCGCGACGGGATCGTCCCGAGCGTCGCCAGCGAGGCCCGGTCGCGGTGGTCGTGATTGAAGAACGCAACCTTCGGGTAGTCCCGCTCGTGGGCTGCGGGCGTCAGTCCAACATGCGCGTAGAGACGGTCGGAGGGCATCGGCGCGTGCGTCCCGGTGGCCACGAGATAGTCCAGCGCACGCACACGCCCGTGGAGCAGTTTCGTGATCGCGTCGAAAAAGAGGGGAATCGGCGCGTGACGCGTATGGTCGGGGATCAGGACCAGCACGCGTTTCCCGTCCACGGGGAGACCTTCCAGGGCGCGCGCGCAGATCTCCCCGACATCCTCCCGCTCCAGCACCCGCTCGTACGAGCCTTTGCCGATCAGCATCGTTTCTCCGCTCTCATGGTTTCACGGCCCGCCCCGCCTCAGACGCCGCCGAACGCCGAAAAGCCGCCGTCGACGGGAAGGACGATTCCCGTCACGAACGACGACAGGGGAGACAGGAGCCAGAGCATCGCCCCCAGGAGATCCCCGGGCGTGCCGAACCGCCGCATGGGCGTATGGCCGAGCACCGTCTGCCCCCGGGGGGTCAGGTTGCCCGATTCTTTCTCCGTCATAAGATAGCGATTCTGTTCCGTCAGAAAAAATCCGGGGGCCAGCGCGTTCACGCGGATCGCCGGGGAATATTCCGTGGCCATATGGACCGCCAGCCATTGCGTGAAGTTCGTGACCGCGGCTTTCGCCGCAGAGTACGCCGGGATCCTGGTCAGGGGACGGAGAGCGTTCATGGAGGAGATGTTCAGTATGACTCCTTCCCTGCGCTCCGCCATCCCGCGCGCGAACACCTGGCTCGGGAGGATCGTCCCCAGGAGGTTCAGGTCCCCCACGAACCGGAGGGCATCTTCGGGGATGTCAAAGAACGGTCGGTCCGCCGCCGTCGTCGCCTGCGGGTGGTTGCCGCCCGCGCCGTTGATGAGGCAGTCCACATGCCCCCATTCCGCTTCAATTTTCCGCGCAGCCTCCTGGAGCGTCTCCTTCCTGAGCACATCTCCGTAGACGACGCAATACTTCCCCCGGTTGATCTCAAAGCGTTTGACCACTTTCTCCGCGAGCGCGGGGTCCCGGTCCAGGATGGCCACGTTCGCATTGCACCCGACGAGTGCGCATGCCATCTCCCCCCCCAGCACACCCGCTCCCCCCGTGATGACCACCGTCCTGCCGGTAAAGTCGTACTGCCTGGTGATGTCTTCAAGATTCATGACAATGTCTCCGGTGATTGTGCAGACCTCTCAGGCCGCCGCACCCGGGCGGGCGGGTTCGAGGCGGGGAACCAGCAGGTGAAACGCCGCAAGCGCCACACAGTAGGCCGCGGCACAGACGGCAAAGAGTATCACATACGAGTTGTGCGTGTATTCCAGCAGGTACCCGACGAACGGCGAGAAGAGCAGCCCTCCCACCGCACCCGCCATTCCCCCGACACCGACCACGGAGCCGACAGCGTCTTTCGGAAACATGTCGGAGACCGTTGTGAAGAGATTTGCGGACCACCCCTGGTGGGCGGCCGTCGCGAGGCCGATAATGAGCACGGACGTCCAGAGCGTTGTCGCGCCGGAGGCTGCGATGATGGGCACCACGAGGAGGGCACAGAGGAGCATCGCGGCTTTCCTGGCGCGGTTGACTGGCCACCCCGCTCGGAGGCACCGCGAGGAGAGCCATCCCCCGCCGACGGAGCCGACGCTCGTCAGGGTATAGATGACAATGAGCGGGAGACCCAGCGTCGTGATCGTGAGGCCGTACCGCGTATTGAGAAACTTCGGCAGCCAGAAAATATAGAACCACCAGATGGGGTCGGTGAGAAACTTCCCGACGACAAACGCCCAGGTCTGCCTGTGCCGCAGCAGCACCCGCCACGGGACATTCCGCGCGGGAGCTTCCTGCGGGTCGCTCCGGATCAGTGACAGCTCCGCCGGGCTCACGCGCCTGGAGCGTTCCGGGATCTCGTACATCAGCCACCACGCAATGAGCCAGATGAATCCGAGCGATCCCGTAGCGATGAATGCCGCGGGCCATCCGAACGTGACGGTCAGCCACGGAACCACGGCGGGGGACGCGACTGCCCCGACGTTCGCCCCCGCATTGAATATCCCCGTGGCCAGTGCCCGCTCCCGCCTGGGGAACCACTCGGTGATCGCCTTGATCGCCGCCGGGAAATTCCCCGACTCCGCCAGCCCCAGGAAACCCCGCGCCACGCCGAAACCGGTCACCGTCCGCACGAACGCGTGCCCCATCGCGGCAACGCTCCAGCACGCGATCGCGATCGTGTAGCCGACCCTGCTGCCAAACCGGTCGATCACGCGGCCGAAACCGACAATTCCCACGGCGTAGGCGGCCTGAAAGGCCATCACGATGGCGCTGTACTGAACCTCGTCCCAGCCGATCTGCGCCTGCAGGAGCGGGGCGAGAAGGCCGAGGATCTGGCGGTCAACGTAGTTGATTGTCGTCGCAAAGAAAAGGAGCGCGCAGATGGTCCAGCGGTAGCGGCCTGAGCGCGCCGCGGCCTCGGGCAGAACATCCTCACGCATGGAATTTCGGTTCATCCTCATCGGGGCACGTTCAGCGGATGCAATGTAGAGCGAAATCACTTCATCCGCAAACGGGCCGGGATTGCTTCGTCGCTGGAAAGCGCTCCTCGCAATGACAGGGGCCTGTCATTGCGAGTGGCACCGAAGGTGGCGCCATGGCGCCACCGAAGGCGCCACGAAGCAATCTAGCCTGTAACTTTCAGAACAGCTGCCCGAAGTTCAGGTAGAAGCCGGTGGTCTCTTTGCCGAAGCCGAAATCGAGACGGACGATGAACGTGTCCATGCGGAACCTGATGCCGAGGACAGGATTTGCCGCCCAGCGGGGAAGATCGATCCGGGAGACCGAATGCCACACCTTCCCTGCGTCCAGGCCGGCCACACCGCCGAATCGCCAGACGATGGGGAAGCGGAGCTCGACGTTCGCAACGCCGGCAACCCTGTCCAGGTACCTGTCCTGCACGGAGCCGCGCACCGTGGCATTGCCGCCGATCGGCAGGAGAAACTGCACCGGCACGACTCCTCCCGATACCGCCTGCAGTCCGAGGCGGGCCGCCAGGACGGTTTTGGGGTAGAAGAGGACGGTGTACCCCTGGAGCCATCCCGCGTACCGTGAGTGCGGAGCGCTTGTCCAGCCTCCCGCGGGGGCGGACTCCGCCTCGCACTGGAGAACCGCGCCGCGGGACGGGTTGATGTAGCTGTCGCGCGAATCGTACCGGAGCGTCGCAAACGCGGAGAACGCGGTGGCCCGCCCGCCGTTTTCCGACGGCGGAAGCGTCGCCAGGCGGCTGCCGGCGCCGAACCCGGAATTCCATACGCTCACGTACCTGAGCCCGGCCTGCGCGACCGTCGTCCGGGAGAATCCCCGGCTGGCTGTCAGGCTGATCTCCAGCGGCGCGCGCGTATACGTCTCCCGTGCGCTTTCCGGTGTCCCGTTCCCCACGCCGAAGAAACTGTTCGAAATCCACTTGTCGTAGTCCACGACGAGATCAAGTGCCCAGGGGTAGATCCTCCCCTGACGCAGCTCGAAATCGGGGATTGAGAACGCTGCCCTGTACCATCGTTCCCCTTTCGTGCTGTTGAACAGGACTGCGTCGAACGACTCGTTCAGACCGAGGTAGTCCAGCGCAAAGAGCTTGGCACCGTAGCCGAACCCCGCATCCGTGTCATACGAGAGAATGGGGAGCCCCTCGATCTTCGGCGCGCCTGCGGGGGGAACGGTCTCGGGTTCCGGGGGAATGTCCGCGAGGGCTCTCCCCAGATCAATCCGCGCAAGCAGGCCGTAGTGATCAGAGACGTGCGGCAGCGTTCCGGCGGAGTCGAACACGATTGCCGTGTGCACATCCTCCGGTCTGAAGTGACTGTCGAGAAAGACGTAGTCGATCCGCCGCGGGCGGGCGTCGTGCGCCGCCGTAATGAGTCCCATGCCGTCAAGCGTGTCCCCCCCGGCATCGACCGGCTGGAGCGAGTAGCGAATGTTCTCGTTGCCCGATGGATCCCAGGTGTACGCGTCACCTGAGGGACCCGCGTCGAAAAAGCATCCACCCGCTGTTATTGCCGGAAGGGGACTCACCCCGCGCTCGCTGTTGAAGTCCCCTCCCAGTATCACCGGGACACCGGCCGTGAGTCCGGCACAGTGCTTCATGAGGCGCTCCCCTTCGGTCTCCTTCCGTGCCGTCCGCTCCACCCACGCCCGGGCTGTCGGGGCGGAATCCCGGACGGAGATCATCCCGGTCCTGCAGAGCCCGTCGAAGGCCCGCAGCATTGCCGTGTCGCGCGGGGCCGCGTCGCTCAGGTGGACGTTCACGAGGTGAACGCGCTTCCCGCCGACACGGATTGCTCCGACAATGGCGAAGTTCGCCTCGTCGATGTGAAATGTGAGGGGATCGCCGTGCACGCCGAGAGATCCTGAGAGCTTCCAGGCGTCCACCATCGACAGCCGGAGGCCGGGGCGGGCGAGTATGGCGATCCCCTCCTTCAGGTTGGAGGGCATTCCGATCGGACCGATCTTGATCCCGCCGTTGCACACCTGGTGGATCTCGTCGAACCCGAGTGAATCCGCCAGCCGGGCCGCGTACTGCCCGACGGGATTTGCTTCCTGCAGGAAGAGGACGTCAGGGTCAGCACTTCGTATCCGTCCGACGAGCGTCCTGAATCGCAGCTCACGGCGGTCCTCCGGCTCATAGTATCCGAAGGAAAACGTCCCGCTGTAGTCCAGCCCGCTCCAGACGTTGATCGTGAGAAGGCGGAGTGTGCCCTCCCCCCGTGCCTGTGAGACAGTGAGAGCAAGAAATGCGAAAGCAAAAAGGATGACGCTGCGCGCTTTTCTCATGTGTATGGCTCCCGAAAACGGGCCCGCCACCGGCGGCCAGTCCAAGATGGCAAGCGACCGGAGACGTTGTGTCACGGAAGTGTCAAAAACGAGGGATACACCTCACGTGCCGGATTGCTTCGTGGTGGCGCCTTCAGCGCCACCGCTCGCAATGACAGGGAATCAACGTGACGGGAGAATCACGGGGGATTCTGCGCGAGTATCATGTGAGAGACCACAGGGGGTTCGGGCCCGATATGGAAACCGAACACGCGGTTCCGTATTGCATGATCGGCAACTGTGAACCGTTCGATCTGTCGCTGGCGTTCAAGCCACGACTCAACGACGTATGTCTCCATGTACCGCGAGGGATCGGTCGGATCGCTGTATATGGCCCAGCGGAGCGCCCCGTCGCGCCTGCGCACCCTCCCCAGCTCATGTGCAGCGCGTATGAACTCCTTCGCTCGAGCCGGGTCAATCCGGAACGTCACCGTGATCAGTACCGGGCCGTCCTCCGGGTCCGGTTGAATGACGAGCTGTGCCCCGAGCCTGCTGATGGAAGTTGTGCGGCCCGGGGAGAGGTCCGCTTCGCCCCCCATGGGAAGAGGGTACCGTTTCGCGAGGGGCCAGGCGGCGATGAGTCCCGCCGCCGCCGCGGTCAGCGCTATCGGCGTCCCCGCATGATCGGCGATGGCTCCCCAGAACGCACTCCCGAGCGCCAATCCTCCCATGAACACCATCTGGTATATCCCCAGGGCGCGCGCCAGTACCCACCCGGGCACGGAAAGCTGGACAGCAATATTCATGCAGGAGGCGGAACTCGTCCACGACATCCCGCCGAGTATCAGGACGGCGATCAGCGGGACGGACATGTGGAGCCAGGCCATGACGAGGAGCGTGACGACAAACACGATCGCCGAGACGGTCATGATCCTGTCGGCGGAGAGATGATGCCTGAGCCGGGGCAGGAACACGGCGGCCGTGACCGCTCCCAGCCCGATGCAGCCGTTCATGATACCGAACCCGAGCGCGTCGCCGCGGAGGTCCTCACGCACCACGACCGCGAGCAGCGCCCACATCCCGCTCACGCAGAACGTGTGTATGAACGCGCGGATCAGGACGGTCCGGAGCGCCGGCGCGTGCCGCGCGTACCTGATCGCCGAGCGGAGCGAACCGGCGAGCCTCTCGGCGGGAAGCTCACTCCTGAAGACGGGCGTGCGACGCCAGCGGTAAATCACCCACATGACGCCGAGAAACGAGGCCGCGTTGATCCAGTAGACTGTCCCCGCCCCGACCGTGACGGACACGAACCCGGCGACGACCAGCCCGCCCAGTGCCGGCCCGACCGCGCGGGCGATGTTGAACCCGGCGCTCCCCATCGCGATTGCGCTCGGCAGCTCCTCCCGTGGCACGAGCTCCGGGATGACCCCCTGCCAGGTGGGACCGTTCATCGCCGACCCGATGCTGAGAAGGAACGTCAGCGCAAGAAGTGCGGCAATGCTGATCCATCCGGTAAGCGTGAGCACAGCCAGGACCGCCGCGGCAGCCGTCATCCAGGCCGCCCAGAAGAGGAGCAGCCTCCTCCTGTCGAGCATGTCGGCCATCGCTCCCGCGGGAAGGCCAAGCAGGAGGACCGGAAGGCTCCCGGCGGTCTGCATGAGCGCTATGTACAGGGGGGACGCGGTCAGCGTCGTCATGAGCCAGGTGCCGGCCGTGTCCTGCATCCAGCTCCCGGTATCGGATACTATCGCAGCGATAATCCTGTTCCGGAACACCGGACGACGGAGGGGAGCCCAGACGGATACGGCGTGTCGGTCAGCGGATGGAGCGGTCATGGGAGAGATGACGTGGCGGCATCTCTACAGTATAACACGCAATCGCCGCCTTGTCAAGCGAAGCGGGAACAGCTCGTGCGTCCGGGAAGACGGCGGAGGGAACTCAGTGGCTTGTGCGACTGTCACGCCAGACAAGGACTTCGCTTGTCCGGTCCCGCCTGAATTCCGGGCAGCGGCCGTCGCCGGCCCCCGTGAATCCGCCGTCCGGCGCGCAGATAACATTCCCGGCTGCATCGTAGAGCGAATTGAACTGATCACAGCACGGAGCCGGAATGTAGTAGACGGTCTGTCCCCTGAACTGGTATTGCCAGACCGTAACGGGCGCTGTGCCGAACGGCGCGGCCTGATACTGCAGGATCAGGCTCTGGAGCCAGAGAGGTACAGCCGGGGCGACGTCGATCGGTGATCCGAGATCGGCGCAGCCGGCGGCGAGGAGTGACAACCAGAGCATTGTGGCCAAAAGAAATCTTCCGGTCATCATGCAGACCCCCTGTAACCCAGGCCTCAAGGACAGAAGAAAGCCGTCAATTGTCCCACTCCGGGTACGCCAGCTTGCCGATGAATACGAGCGAACCCGTGGCATGCTCGCGGATCGCATAGATGAACGGCCGGTTGAGCTTCAGGTAAACCATTCCTTCCTCTCCGTGGACCGCGGTAACACCAACAATGACTGCCGTGACCGCAGCCGCTTCAGTGCCCTCCTCGTCAACCTGCACGAAAGTCTTGTGAAGGACGTCGTATATCGCGAGCGAGCCGCGGCGGTCGATCCCCGTGAAGTCGGCGGCGCTTGAAAACGCAACGGACATCCCCAGTGCGCTGAGCGTTCGGGCGAGACTCGCGGCGCCGTACTGGATCTTGAATTTCGGCATCCAGAGCGCGACAGCCCTGCGCGAGAGACCCGCAATCCAGCCATCCCATTGTGCCTGTGTCAGCGTGCCAACGAACGCGTCAATATTCACCCCCGGGGGAGGCAGGACGACCGTCATGCTGAACGACCCGGATCCGTAGGGGATGTCAACCACCTGGACGCCCCCGGATGTGAAATACGGGATGGTATCCGTTTGCGACATCATGCTGCATGTCGCCTGTGATCCGTCGTCCCGCGTGAACTGATCGGCTTTGGTATACTGCGGGTCGTACCGGTATGTCCAGCTCCCTTTGAAATAGATTGCGTTGATGAGATACATCATCACCCCGTCAGGGATCGGGGGTGTGACGATGCTCGTGATCCTGCCGGCGGTGTGCTGCGACACCCATCCATTGATGACCACCGGCGCAGACGGGCTCGAAAAATCGATGCTGTTCACTTCCGCATTGAAGTACGTCATGTTGACGGTCTTGAACGAATCCACGACGATCAGCGTCGGGCGGTACCAGATCGAATTGGCGATCTGCATCTGCACAGTCGGATCGAGACCGGTCAACAGAGCGTTGATGCTGCTGTACGAGCGGTTGATATCGTCCTGGACCATCCCGCCAAACCCAAGTGTCGTCGCCATCGCATTCCTGGTCGCCCCGCGCGCACCGTTCATCGTCATGCCGAGCGCCATGCTGACGCTCAGCGGCGAGACAAAGACATTCTGCCCGGCATATTCCGGGTTGAGCCCGACGAACAGTCGGAAGGCGAAGTCATTCCCCGCCGACACAACGGCCCTCTCCTCCGCGGTGAGCGGGCCGGGCGGCACGGGGGGGGTGTGATTATCGGGGGACGTGCTCCCGGAATCCCTGCACCCGAAGAATGCGGTGGAGAGGAGCGCAAGGGCTGCGAAACACATTGTACGTGTCATGAAAGTGTCCTTCAGTTATGCCACCCGGCAGGATCAGAACCTCACAGACAATCCGACTGCCGGGTACAGTGGAAAGAGACCCGGCTCATCCAGTGCAATCGTCCAGTATGACCGCGGATCTCTCGAATGGTTGAGCGCCCACTGGAAGGGGTCGAGGAGCCCGTAGCCGTTCAGGAGCCGCATGGTGCACAGGCATGAAACATCCCACAGCGTGAACGTGACCGCGGCGTTCAATTCCAGTCTCTGGAACCCCGGAATGCGGCTCCCGTTGATATCGATGACTTCAGTCGTGGAAGCCGTGACGCCGAGGTTCGGGTTCGTGACCACGAGCGTGCGCGTCCCGGTAATCTTCTGCGGGACTGACTGCGCCAGGCCGGAGGCCAGCACGCAGAGCGCACCAAACGACCAGTGGTCAAACGGCGCGTACGACACCTCGAGGCGAACTTCATGTCTCCGGTCAAAACGGGGAACGAACGGACTCCCCCCGTTGAGATCCGCGAACCGCTGGAATGCCCAGGTGAGCGAGTACGTGAGGGCGCCCGAAACGGGGCCCGATCTATTCCGGAGTGCGATGTCTCCCCCGTAGAGCGTCCCCGTGCCGAGAATCACGGCATAGTCCAGGTCCCCGGCAGAGAGCCCCTGTGCGGAGTTCACGAACCCGTGGAAATTGCCGGTGGAGCGGTAAAACGCCTCCAGCGACGCTTCCGCCGCGTCACCGGCGAACGATCGTTCGATGCCCAGCGTCGCCTGGAGCGATGTCGAGGGACGTGACCGCTCCGTCGGACCATACCAGAAGATCGAGGGATAGAAGACGAACACGCCGCTCGAGTTGTAGGGCTGGAGGAACTGTGTGATTGAACTCATCGAACCGTAGAGACGTGTCCGCCCGTCCAACGGTACGAGGAGCGCAAGCCGGGGATCGATCGCCGAGAACGTCCCACCGTTCCCGGCAAAGCTCGTCGCCCGCACGCCGATGGCCGCCATCACGCGCGGGAGAATGAGCCAGCGGTCCTCGAGATAGACGGCGGCCTCCCAGGCCGAAGTCCCCGAAAGGTCGAGCGGCGCGATCTGCGTCGCCGAAGCGTCGATCCGCCCACCGATCCTGTGGTGCGTGACCTCGAGGCCCGCTCTGAGCGTGTGCTCGTCATCGTAGTAGTCCTCAGCGGCCGCCAGCACGGTGAGGTCTTCAATCGCGTAGTCGGACGCAAGACGGAGTCCGGCGGGCCCCGCGACGTCGCCGGAGAGGAGGTTGCTCATCGTGAAATCGTAGCGCGTGTAGCCGGCCGAGGCGCGGAGGAATACCGTGGGGGAGACGACGCCGAACCAGCGCATGTTCACCATCGCGTTTCCCCACGAGAAATCATTGCTGAGCCCCTCTCCCGGAGCGGCTGCGCTCCCCGTGTAGGCGTCCCGCCCGATATACGCGCTGAGCGAGAGTGCGCTCCCCGCAGACAGGCGACGGCTCACCTTCCCGATGGCCTCATACAGGCCGAGGCGGCCCGGTGTGCCTGCTTCAGAAAGGGAGGGGATCGCGGCTTCGGGATATGCCCTGCGGCCGGAAGCCACGAATGTCGTTCCTTCCCCGAGCGGTCCGCTGAGCGAGGCATGCGTACCGAGAGAGCCGATTCCGGCCGTCCCGGACAACGCACGCCGAGGGCCGTCCCGGAGCGACAGGTCGAGTATTCCCCCGACGTCTCCCCCGTATTCGGGCGGAAGCCCCCCCACAGATGTGCGGAAATCGCTGAGCGTCTCGGTGCTGAAGGGACTGAGCACTCCGCCGTAGTGCGTGGGATTGTAGATCCGCTCGCCGTCGAGGATATAGACATTCCTGTCCGACGGCGCAGAGCGGATGTACACCCCCTGCGTGACCCCGCCCGTGGTCGACAGATCCCCGCGGTCCCCTTCGACCGTGATTTCCTGGAGCGTGATCTCCCGCCCACGGAGGAGAATGTCGCACGCACAGGAGGAGTCCGGTCCGACAGCGACGGGGACGAACGTATCCTCGTAGCCAACCGCCCGGACCGCAAGTGCGTACCGTCCGGGTGTCAGCCGGCGCAGTGAATAGAACCCGTACGCGTTGGCCGGGCACCACCGGTTGACCGGCCTGAAGTCCGTGTCGATTTCCGCCTGGACCATCACCACGGCTCCCGGGACAGGAGCCCCGTTCAACGAATCCCGGACGATCCCTGAAATCGTGGCCCCGGGTGCCTCCGCCCGGGAGCGCCCGGTCCGCAGAATGAACTGACTCCCCGCACGGATCCACCGGAGTGACGTGCCGGAGAGGACCAGGTCGAGCGCCTCCTCGACAGTGCAGTCCGCGGAGGAAACACTGACAGACAGTCCCTCGACATCGCTGTCCAGGTACACAATGGCCACGGGGAACCACCTCATGAGCGAGTCAAGCGACGCACGGAGGCTTGCGCGCGCGAGGTGGACGGGTGCGCGCGCATCGATGCCCTGCGCAGTGGCGCACGGAATCGACAGGAGAGCCAGCATCATGCTAATACAGCACGTACGCGCCGTCTTCATGCCTGATCGTGTTCCCCGTAAGCCGGGCAAGCGCAGAGAGCGCATGTTCGATCGTGTTCCCTTCCACCGCCCCCGTGAGCGTCTGCGCCCGAAGCCCGGGATCGTTGATGCGCACGGTGACGTTATACGTCTGTTCAATCTCGCGGCAGGCGTCTGCAAGCGTCGTCCGGTAAAAGAGAAGCTTCCCGTCGATCCATCCCGGATACCCCGGCAGTGGAATCAGCGCCGGCCGGGCCGGGGGCTCTCCCTTCCGCCAGAACGAGATTTCCCCGTCAGTGAGCGTGACCGTGGAGTCGGTCCCGCCCGTGAGACTGCTCACCGCCACGCTTCCGCGAATGACCGCAACCTCCATCCGGTCATCCCTCGCAATAACGTTGAACTCGGTACCGAGCACGCGAACCCGGCCCGAGGATGTGGAGACTTCGAACAGCCTCGGCTCCTTCCGCACCCGGAAGTACGCCTCACCGGAGAGCGTGACCCGCCTGTTCCCCTCATTCGTGATTGAAACCAGTGTCAGGGCTGAGGTATGATTGAGCGACACGATCGAGCTGTCCGGGAGCGTCGCTGTGGCCCGCTCCCCCCTCTCCGTCCTGTACACCATGTCGGCACCGCGCTGCAGCCAGAGACTTCCGGCAACGACGACTGCAACAACGAGTGCAAGTGCGAACGCGGGCTTGAGGAACCTGTGCATGTTACGGGCAGGCCGCCGTCCCGCCCCCTCGGCCCCGATCATGAGCCTGGAGCGGATGACGGCCCAGTCACGGTCACGCCCGGGATCGACCGATCGGGCCTCATCCGCCCAGGATCGGGCTGTTTCTTCGATGAGCAATTCAGATTCGGGGCTGTTTCCGTTTCGTCTGCGGAAAAAATCTGCCAGTTTGCCCAGTGACGTCATCTTTCCCTCCATACTACAATAACGCCTGAAGAGGACAGACTACCTATTCCCATTCAGGTCAGGAACTCGATGTTGACTATGAATGCGATTCGGGACAGATTGCTTCGTGGTGGGGGGTACAACCCC
>Ga0335069_10000656_pt1 | contig 56617 bp, 59 predicted proteins | sample Lox_Sample_11_FD_206714 | JGI IMG/M metagenome (GOLD analysis project Ga0335069, IMG submission 206714) | Soil microbial communities from Loxahatchee National Wildlife Refuge, Florida, United States - Lox_Sample_1.1 | ecosystem: Environmental > Terrestrial > Soil > Wetlands | place: USA... | reverse complement strand
CCCTCCCGCAACATCCGCTCCCGCGCCAACCGCCTCAACTCCCCATATACCAGCGGCAAAAGTTCGCCTGCCGCACGCGGCTCGCCGCGCTCTACCGCCTGAAGAATCTGCGTCACATCGCTCATTCTTCGCCGCACTGAAAATCCAACGCCCCCAAAAAATACTCATCCATTACCCCCCCCACCGGTCCCCACATCAATGCTCGCCTATTCCTATGCCAGCCCCCGCACAATCAAATAAAGCCACACCGCCCACAAACATCAGCGGCAACCCCAGCGGCACCGCCTTCCCTAGATTCCGCGTCAGCACTGCCCCTGAATCGCGGGAAACGCCGCCAGCCGCTCCGCCGGCATCTCTTCGCGTCAGATCGACGCGACGCAGCCTAATCCGCAACCCGCCCCGTGTCACGATAATTCTTCGAGAGCCCACACACGCGCCCGCTCGCTCAACCTTCAGATGGTTCCAAGAGCGGGATCGATACGATCGCGCCTGCCAATGAGCGCCCCCGCGAAAGGGACCGTTGCGTTAATTCGGTGCTGTCGCCGCCGGCGCCGTCGTCGCCATGACCGGGGCCGAGGGCGCAAACGCCTTCGCCTCATCCGGGCCCAGTTTGCTGATGCTGGCGGCGTCGAACACCTTCACCTCGTAGAAGCTGGCCCACGAGCCGTCTTGCAGTTCCGTCGTCCGGATCCGCAGAAACCGCACCGGCTCCTTTGCGGTGAGGAGCGAGAGTTTCTGTAACTCGCTGTCGTTCTTGCTGCCGCGCTGGTCGTTGAGGAGGGTCCAGCTCTTTCCGTCGGCAGACCCCTCGACAACGTATTTGTAGACCGCGCCGTCATGCTCCCACTTAATTTCGCATCCCCCCAGGAGTTGCGGCGCACCCAGATCGACCTCCCACCAGGCGTCAGGGGACTCGTCGCTGTTGCACCAGCGGCTGTCGGGATCGCCGTCGACGGCGTTTTGCGGCGGATTGTCGTCTTGGGACGAAGAGGCGGTGGCGGTTTTGTGCAGGGCGAGATTCGTCATTTCCCCCTCGGCTGCCCACGCGACCCCGGCCGCGCAGAGGATTCCCGCCATCGCAAAAAAGCCTGCTGATCGTGTGCGTGCAACACCCATAACCACCTCCCATATCAAGATTTGGAACAACCAATCGCTTCCTCAGCAATTGCTGAGCTGCGATGATAGTGCAATTTATAAACTTTATCAATTAATTCCCGGCTCACTGATTTGCCTGCAAAAACACCCCAGGCCCGGACGGGAGGAGTCCGGGCCTGTGCTGATGGGAGTGAACCTCGATGTATTAACGATGCCATTCCCGATGGTCCCAGCCTCGGTGATCCCAGCCGTAGTACGGACGGTAGTAAACGGGGGCGGGTGCATAAACAACGACCGGGGCCGGCTGTGCGTAAACGACTGTCGGAGCCGGAGCTCGGCATGCCGGCACATAGACCGGCGCGGGGGTGTAAACGGGAGTCGGCGTGTAAACAGGTGCGGGAGTGGTGTAGACGGGCACGCCGAACGAGAGGCCGAAACTGAAGTTGTCGTGCGCACTGGCCGTCTGGACCCCAGCGGCCAGACCCGTCGCAGCGATCGCCGCCACGGCCAGGACCTTCATATTTCTGATCATCGTAAACATAATTAGCTCCTAAATTTACCGCGCTCTGGATGACCTTTCCCATCGATCAATCCGATCGCTTCGGATCATCCCGCGACAGCAGTGTGCCGAGTCCGCAACTATTTCGCCAAGTTAAGTATTGGCATGCCAATATTGATAACAGCGATGGGGCTAGGGAGAATTCATACGCAAAGGTGGCGAATTTTCCGGTTGCTGAGGGTTGCGGGGGCGCTCTAAGATCACTTCGCCCCCACTTCAGGCGAATCGCCCCCAGCTCCGGCTAGCCCATCCCGGCCGCAAACGAGCCACCTGCAGAGAAAATGTGTGGCGTTCGATATCAATTGCTTCTATACTTTCAATAAGTATTGAAGGATCGCCAACGCGGTTGTCGCCGCGGGCCGGCGGTCGCCTCAGCCGGAGGACGCGTCATGGCTACCAGCCCCCCACCCACCTCCTCCGCGGCCGTCACCTCTTCACTCACACAACTGATTGCCGCCGAGCTCAAGGCCGTCGATGAACTCTTCGCGCGCGAACTCACTTCAGATCTTCCCCACGTCAACGCGCTGGTCTCACACGTCGCGAAGTTCCGGGGAAAGATGCTCCGGCCGATGCTCGTGCTGCTCTCCGGATTGGCCGCCGCAGAGATGACGCGCGGGGGCGGCGGCGGGGGGGGCGGGGTGCGGAATCCGCTGACGGTCGAGCATGTCACGGCCGCCACGGTCGTCGAAATGGTCCACATGGCAACCCTCGTCCACGATGATGTCCTCGACGGCGCCGAAGTCCGGCGGCGAGGGGCCACCATCAATCATCTCCACGGCAACGAGGCAGCCGTCCTCCTGGGCGATTTTCTGATTTCCCATGCGTATCACCTCTGCAGCAGTCTGGATTCCGCAAGTCCCGCGGCACAAGGCGCAAGCCGGCTCATCGCGCACACGACGAACATTGTCTGCGAAGGAGAACTGACGCAGAATTTCAATCGCCAGAACTGGTCGCTGGATGAGAAAACCTATTTCCTGATCATCTATCGCAAGACCGCGGCGCTGACGGAAGCGTGCTGCAAGCTGGGCGCTATGATCTCGACCGAGCGGCAGCCGTGGGTGGAGGCGCTGGCGACGTATGGTGCAAAACTGGGGCTGGCGTTTCAAATCGTGGATGACATCCTGGATATCTGCGGCTCGCAGAAGACGGTGGGAAAGAGCTTGGGGACGGACATCGAAAAGGGGAAGCTGACGTTGCCGATGATTCACTTCTTGAATCATGCGGCGCCGCAGCATCGGGAGTTGTTGATCGGCCTCCTGGAGTCGCAGGACCACGATCGGATCGAGCGGGTGCGGCAGTTGATCAGCCCCGGCGATTCGATTGCGTATGCGCGCGGGGAGGCGCAGCGGCTGGTGGACGAAGCCATCTCCGCCCTGCGCGTTCTGCCCGCGAGCGAGGCGCGGGAGGCGCTGGTGGAAGCGGCGCAGTATGTGACGGCGCGGGATCGGTGAGCGTCTCTGACATTTTCGGGAGGGAGCTGATCAGTAATGCTCCAGCAACCGAGACCTCAAGGCACGTTGCGTTTGTTACCCAATTGTCATTCCAAGCGTGCGGAGCATGTCGAAAGTGTTGATGTATTGGACCCCAAGATGTTGGCATGCATTGGGGATCTTGACGCGCCTTTTGCAATTCGCGTCGAACGCCTCGTGCGTAACAACGATCCCGCCTACAGCGCGGGAGTAGGCTACCAACCATGCATCCGCAACAGTGGCGAACTCGCTCTTTGCAGCGATTGTAAATGGCTCTGCATTTGCCCACCTCATCAGGGCTGCGTAATGAATGAGAGTATCAGGACCGGTGCTCGCCTTCACGCACGGCATGAACTGCGTATTAATCCAGTCTTTCACTGGCGTCGGGCTCATGACCTCAGCTGCAATTCGGTCGACGGTGCAGATTCTTCCAGCGGTCCCATTTGCAAGCAATCCATTCCAAAACTTCGGAGCTAAGTCGAAGGCATAATATCCCTTGGCAGCTTCAATAAAGACGTTTGCATCAAGTACAAAAATCGACGGTGAAGCAGCGGTGACCGCGGTCATTCGATACCGCCCTGCCGAATACGTCTGGCGAATTCATCGAACGTCTGCCCGTTCATTCCAGCGAGGCGGTATGCCTCTGTGTGGAGCACGCGACCTTCTTTAAGAGCGCGTATTAGTTCAACGGCAAATCGAGCTCCAACACGCTGTGCCGCGGTGGCGTAGAAATTTCCTCCGGACTCTTCCGGCTTAGCTCGCTTATGCTCTTGGGTAATATAGTTCTGATAGAATTTGAAAAATTCTTCTCGGCTAATAAGACCCAGGTCTAAGAGCCTTCTGGCAGCGACAATTGGGCTAACTTTGAAGATTTTTGCCACTACTTCGTAGGACTGATGCTCCTTAGGATTCCATGCTTTTTTTAACAGGCCTTCTGGGACCAAGAACTCTGCAGCGACACGATTGCATGCTTGCTCAATTGGCTCCTTTGCGGGTTGCATTTGCCGCAGATCAAATGCCGCACTGGACCCAAAGGCGATGTGCGCAAGTTCATGAGAGAGAGTGAACATTTGGGCCGATTTCGCATCGGCACCGTTTACAAACACCAATGGTGCGTATTCATCGACCAGGACGAATCCCCGGAACTCTTCGACATCGAGCGGACGATGCGTGTTGTTGCCGACAATGCCGTTTACTACGACGACAACGCCGGCTGCTCCCATCGCAGCACGCAATTCTTTCAATGCGTCTGTCCAAGTAGAGTGCTTAGCCGCCCAATTTATGTCGAGTGCAAGTTTTTCCCGCAAACGAGCGGCCACATCTACTGAAGCCTCATTTCTTGTGGCACAGTTAACGATCGCCACCGGCTCGCGACCTTCGGACACGAGGTATTCGCGCATCCACGCTTGGCGACGCTCCATCGTGTAGATGGTGTCGAGCAACTCCGACGACGGAGCCCGGACCGTTTCATCATCTAGGGTTCGATAATTTGGGATTGGCAGATTCTCGATTGGAGGAGCATCGAGGAAGAGGAAACCGAGAGGTGTTGAGGTCGCCTTCGAGAACAACTCAAGTTGAACTAATGTCGGATCCTCATCACCGCTTAGCCATTGGCGAAGTTTAGGGAAACGCTCATCGAGTTCTCGGAGGCCCTTTGAAGAACGATCCGAAGCCCACTTGAGCACTTTTGGATTAATACTCACCCGTGTAGTCATACCACCTCTATCGGGATTCTATCGTCAATGGCTGGCTTGGCTAGGTTGTTTTTTACCGCAAAAGTGAAATCCCGGTCAGAGGTCGCCGCGGGCGCTGCGGTGGGCGCGGGCTTGGTCGGGCATGATGGGTTGGTCGAGGCGGGGTTGGCCGCCTGAGAAAACGGCTCAGGAATCAATCCGCCTCCTGTGCTGAACGCTTTGGGGGTCGCTCGCGGGGTCGCAGGGTCGCTTCCAAGCCCAGATCCTGCACCACTTCTTCGCGCCACTCATCCGCGCCAAACGGGCATCCGCGGTTAACGCTGCGCCGCAACTCTTCGAGCCAAAATCCAGATCGTCACCCGCCCGAAGGCTTCGCCCATCACCCGTTCAAAGGCGACGTAGTCCTGATCCCCGCGAAAGAGCGTCTGCAGCCCCCCCTCCCACGCCGCGATCGATGCCGTGGAAAACCATTCCGCCGGGTGCACGACGATGTTGCCGCAGCATGCCGCTACATCATGATTGCCGCACCCGGCCGTCAATGCAGGCTCGATTGATCCCTGACCCGTTTTCTTCGCGCCCGTTTTCTTCGCCGACTCCTGACCCCTCGTCTCCTCGAGAATCAGCAGGGATTGACTTCGTGCGTCCACACGATGAATTGTTCGAGATTGGCGACGCCGAACGCGGTTGTCAGCGCCACGTCGGTCGCGTCGCGGCCCCGGGCCATGAGCACCCGTCCGATGCGCGGATGGTTATGCCGCGCATCCATCGTCCACCATTGCCCCCCCAGGTTGACTTCGAACCAGGCGCTGAAGTCCATCGGGGCGGGGTTGAACGGAACGCCGATATCGCCCAGGTAACCCGTGGCATAGCGGGCCGGGATGTTGAGACACCGGCAGAAGGTGATGGCCAGATGCATGAAATCGCGGCAGACCCCCTGACGCTCGCGATACACCTCGGCCGCGGTCTTCGTCGCTCTAGCAAATTCGTAGCCGAATTGAACGTTCCGATGCACCCACTCGCAGACGGCATGCACCCGTTGCCAGCCGGGCTGGGCGCCGGAAAAGAGTTGCCATGCGATGTCTTTCAGAAGATCCACTTCGCAATACCGGCTTGCAAGCAGAAACTGCAGTACGTCCACCGGAAGTTGATCGATCAGCAGTTGCTGGGCGGAGAGGTCGATCGCGTCGGGCTGGCCGTCATCGTAGACGATGGCATCGTTGCGGAATCGGACTCGTCCCGGCATGGCGACGATTCGGACGCAGGTATTTCCGAAAGAATCGACATACGGAGTGATGGGCACGTACGGCTCAACACTGAGTGCCTCGGGTCCGCGGAGGGAATTGACACGCGAAGGATGCACATTGAGCATGAGCAGCATCGGCGTGGGCGCGGGAAGATTGAGGACCACGTCGTAGCCGATTCGAATAAGCATTATGTTGTCCCAAAATGTGGAGATCGCAAACAGTTTTTCAGACCAGAATGAACAACTCCCGCGCCGTGGTGAGCAACTGATCCTCGGTCAGATGAAGTTCGCCTCATTCTCGGTCACGGTGGCGGGTTGGCTTGCCGGAGCGGTGGCGGGGGGAGAGCAGGGGCATGGTGGGGCTTCCTTCGGTTGGAGTCATCATCATAAACTGGGTTGGCTCGTGGCGCCTGCGTCGAGTGTGTGGTTAGTGTGTGGATCGGGCGGCGCGGGGCTGTGTTTGCAGGTCTTGTATTCGGCGAGGAGGAAGGTGAGGGAGAGGAGGGTGGAGAAGGTCCAGAAGAGGGAGATCATGAGTTTGGCGGTGTGCCAGTCGGCGGCGGTGTAGCCTTCTTCGACGTAGTGTTGGCCATACGTGAGGAGGGCGGCGGTGCAGGCGAGGAGTTTGGCGGCGAAGAGAAGAGTGGCGGCGAGGACGATGGCCATGTAGGGGTGGGGAACGCGGCGGAGGAGCCAGGGGGTGAGGGTGGCGGCGGGAAGCGCGGAGAGGGCGGCGAGCAGGGGGATGGGGAGGTTGCTTTGGGCACCGGCGACGATGCCGGAGAAGACGAAGGCGGCGGTGTTGGCGGTGACGGCGAGGGCGATCGCGAGCATTCGGGTGCGCCATTCGGAGAGGGACCTGGGGAGTCCATCCGTGCGGTAGAGGTGGGTCGTGATCCAGGCGCAGCCGAGACCGAGGTAGACGCAGGAGAGGTCGACGCTGGAGGCAGGGTCGGTGACGATGAGGATGGGCAGCGGGAGCAGAGCGGTGATGGTCCAGGTCATGGCGTGGGTGCGAAGAAGATCTGCGGCGGTGAAAGGCGGTGATGGGGGAGGCATGAGATTCCCCTTATGGAGGTCGTGGTGACGCAGTCGGGGGACGTGTGGATCTCGATGCTCAAGTTGTTGGTGAATTCTCGTTGGATGCGTTGTGGGGGTCAAATGAAATCGGCGATTGTGGGGATTTATCACAAAGTAGCGCGATGGTGTACGCGGTCGGTTCGAGGGTCGAGGCGGACTCCCCGGCCCGAGCGCCGGCGCTGAACGGGGGAGGGGGCTGTGGGTGGGTGGGGAATGGCGTATGATGCGTGGTGAGGTGCATGCATGGATTCGACGCGGCGGTTTTCGGATCGGGTGGGGGATTATGTGAAGTATCGGCCGGGGTATCCGGGGGGAATTGTGGATGATTTGGTGGCGGCGGGGGTTTTGCGGGCGGGGTCTGTTGTTGCGGATATTGGGAGTGGGACGGGGATTTTTGCGCGGAATTTCCTGGAGCGGGGGTTTCGGGTCATTGGGGTGGAGCCGAACGCGGAGATGCGGGCGGCGGGGGATGAGTTTTTGCGGAGGTTTGAGCGGTTTTCGAGTGTGGAAGGAACGGCGGAGGCGACCGGGCTGGGCGATCACAGTGTGGATCTGGTAACGGCGGCGCAGGCGTTTCACTGGTTTGATGTGCCGCGGGCGAAGGGGGAGTTTCGCCGGATTTTGCGGGCGGGGGGACATGTGGTGCTGGTGTGGAATGAGCGGAAGGTGGAGGTGTCGCCGTTTCTGGTGGAGTACGAGCGGTTGTTGAGGGAGAATTCGCCGGACTACTTGAAGGTCGATCATCGGAAGGTGACGGAGGGGCAGATGCGGGAGTTTCTGGGGAGGGAGATGAAGGTGTTTCAGTATGACAATGAGCAGGTGTTTGATCTGGCGGGGGTGAAGGGACGGGTGATGTCATCGTCGTATGCGCCCAAGGAGGGGGCGGCGTATGAGGCGCTCATGGGTGGGGTGCAGCGGGCGTTTGAGCGGTTCAATGTGGAGGGGAAGGTGAGCTTTTTGTATGAGACAAAGGTGTATGTGGGAGAGGTATAATACGCGAGCAGGTGAGTCAGTGAATTGGGGTGGATAGAACGTCCGTGGTGGCGGGGCGGATTTGAGGGCGATTGCGGCGCAGCAGGCGGGGTGGAAGGTGTTGGCGAGAGCAAAAGAGGCAGAGCAAAAGAGGCATGGTTCTGGCGCCGAGATTGGGCCAGAACCATGCCACTCGTTTTTGTCGTTTCCGCGGGGAGCGGTGTGCGTTATTCGCCGATTTGCTTGAGGGCGACTTCGGCACTGGCTTGAACGTTGGCGAGGTAGAAGTTGTCGGAGTTTCGGACGATGGCCTTGAGCATGGGAAGAGCGCGGCGGTCGCGGAGATGGCCGAGGGCTTTCACGGCTTCGTCGGATGTTTCGGCCATGGGATCGCGGGTGGCGTGGAGGAGTGCTTCGAAGGCGCGCGGATCGCGGAGTTTGCCCAGCGAGGCGGCGGCGGCGGCGCGGACGACGGGGTGGAAGAAGCGGTCGGCATCGAGAAGGACGGCGATGAGGGCCGAGACCGAGTCCGCATTGGCCGGCAGGGTGCCGAGGGTGACGGCGGCGTCACGGGCGATGTCGGCGTCGACGTGGTGGAGTTTGGCGATGATCGCCACGACTCCGGACCGGTCGCGTTCGGGGGTGGCGACAGCGACGGTTGCCGCGGGGGCCGGCGTCGCGGCGGGGGCGATCACGGCGGTTGTGGCCGCGGGCGCGACGGCGGCGGCCGGCGTTGTGGCCGGCGCCACGGGCGTCTGGGCCGCGGGAGCGGCCGGGGTTATGGGGGTGGTGGACTTGGGTTTTGAGAGATTGGGCTTTTTAGCAGCCATGGTTTTCCTCCGTGAAAACGAGACTTTAAAACTACAGGATAGACAAATATATACATTATCATGGCGCTATTTCAAGCGCACGTACGATTTTTACGTCAAGACCGGCTTGATTGGGCCTCGCTATCCCTCGGCGTGGGCCTCCTGATAGCGCAACTCCGAACTAGACTTCCATGAGGAATTTGCGGGGGAGTTTCCTGGCGGGGCGGGCGGAGAGTTTGGCGTGGCGGTCGAACATCTTTTCGAACATGTCGGTTTTGTGGCTGGCGCCCCAGAGTTCGAGTTCCGGGTCGGACTGGGTGAAGACGCGGATGGAGATGGTGTCGTCGCGGACGATCGTGTTGAGGTGCACGACGTTGCCGTAGTGGCCGCGGTCGAGTCCGTCGGCGATGCGGAGGATGCCGGCGAGGGTCCAGACGCGGTCGCGGTCGTCGGGGTTGAGGGCGGTGTAATCGCCGTGAGATTTTTTCGGGGGGGATTTGCGGTGGTAGCGGGCGACGTTGGCGATGAGGTCGAGCTCGTTGGGGGAGAAGCCTTCGAGGTCGCCGTTTTTGATGAGGTATTGGGAATGTTTGTGGTGTCCGGAGTGTCCGATATGCCAGCCGATGTCGTGGAGGATCGAGGCGTATTCGAGTAGTTCGCGGTCGTGTGGGGACATGCGGTGGAGGTCCTGGAGGGAGTCGAAAAGTGCCAGTGCGAGGCGTGTGACCTGGAGGGCGTGTTTTTCGTCGAAGTTACATCGGCGGCCGAGCTCGAAGACGGAGCGGCGGCGTGGGTCGCGGATCTGGACGGAGAGTTTGACCTTGGGCCAGTGCGTTTGCATGTAGTCGATGATCATGCCTTCGCGGACGGCGCGGTCGCAGACGTCGATGTGGGGGATGTCGAGTTTGTCGAAGAGGTGTTCGACGAGCATGGCGCCGGCGGTGATCTGGTCAGCGCGGCCGGGGTCGAGTCCGGGGAAGTGTTTTCGCTCGGAGAGGGTCATGCGGGAGAGGCGTTTGTAGACTTCGACGAAGTCGTCGCGGCGCATCTGGGTGAGGAGGCGGTGTCGGACGATTTCGGAGCCGTGCTGAGAGACCGCCATGGAGACGAGGTTTTCCATGGTTCCGGAGGTGCCGATGACGCGTTGCGGTCGGAGTTCTTTTATCTTTTCGATGGTGTGTTTGAGCGTCTTGCGGAGGTGTGATTCGAGTTTGTCGCGGTCTTTTTTGTCGATGGGGTCGGAGTGGACGAACTGCTGTGAGAGTCGGGAGGCGCCGAGTTTGAAGGATTCGACGAGCAGGGGACGTTCGTTGGTGCCGACGATGAGTTCGCAGGAGCCTCCGCCGATATCGACGATGAGGGAAGGTCCCCCGCCACCGCTGCCGCCGGGGGAGGTGGAGCCGAGGTCAATGGCCTGTTTGACGGCGAGGTAAATGAGGTGGGCTTCCTCCTGAGCCGAGATGACCTGGATGGAGAGCCCGAGGCGGTGTTTGGCGGCGGTGACGAAATCGCCGCCGTTGATGGATTCGCGCACGGCGGAGGTGGCATAGGCGAGGATGACGTCGCAGTCGAGGCCCTTGGCGATTTGCTGATAGCGGGCGAGAGCATCGAGGGTGTGGTCGATGGCGCGTTTGGAGAGGCGGTGGTGCACCAGGGCGGCGGCGCCGAGGTTGGTGAGGTCCTTGTCGGAGGAGAGGGTGCGGAAGGAGAGGGTGTCGGTGACTTCGACGATGACCATGTGGAGGGAGTTGGTGCCGATGTCGATGGCCGCGATGCGCAGGCCGTGGGGGGTGGGGGAGCGCGGGGGTTTGGGGATGGAGGAGGCGGGGGTCGGCTGGAGAGCGGAGCGGCGGTTAGCGTGGACTGAACCAGGACGCGTTTTGGAGGAGATTCTGGAGGAGGTTTTCACGGATTGGCCGTTGGAGTGAAGACGGGGGGAGTCGACTCCGTTTTTGCGATGAGATGAAATGCTTCGGGATGCCACCATTTAGGCGATTATGCGTATATTCTGCGGGAAAGTCCATGCGATCATGTGAAGATGGCGCTAGGGAAAGAGGTCCGGAAAAAGTGCGGGAGGGCGGCAGAATGGTGGGCGGCGGCGCGGTTTCGGGCCGGGTGGGATGTCGAGCGGGGTGTCGGCAAGGCGCCGGGAAGAGGGAGTGAGCATTCGCGGAAGTTTGGACGCTTTCGTGGTACGCTATGGGATGCAATTGGTTGTACGGTAGGCGTGATATGAGCGATCCAGTAGTCAATACCGAGCATTCGGCGGTGCCGGCGGCTTCTTCGGTGCCGGCGGAGATTAACTGGGCCGCCAACGGGAACGGAGTGGGGTTTGGCGCGGGAGAGGGGGAGGGCGAGGGGAAGCATGCGCGGCTGTTCAAGGTCGCGGAAGAGCGGCGGCAGGAAGTGACCGAGTTCCTGCGCCGGGCGGGGGAGGGACACACGCTGGATGTGGATTATGTGCACGATCTGCGGGTGGCGTTGCGCCGGCTGTCGGAGGTGGCGGGGTTGCTGACGGTGCTGATGGACAAGGGGAGCGCCCGGGCGGTGCAGGAGAGCTTGAAGGGGTTGCGGAAGGCGGCGGGGGATTTGCGGGACATGGATGTGATGGGGGAGCATCTGCGGAAATGGCGTATGCCGGGGGCGCTCAAAAAGCGGGCGCGGGGGATCGTGGAGGCGCAGGAGAAGCGGCGGGGAGAACTGGAGCAGGCGCTGCGGCTGGCGGCGACATCGGCGAGCGTGGCGGGGACGATGGTGCTCCTGGCGCGGGTGCTGGAGGAGAGCAGCAAGCCGGAGGCGATGTTTACGGCCGGAGCGAAATTGCGGCGGGAGTTGGAGAAGCGGATCGCTCAGCGGCGGAAGAAGTTGAAGCGGGATTTTGGGAGGGCCGCGAAGAAGCAGAAGGCGGAGATTCTGCACGAGGCGCGGATTGCGGCGAAGAAATTGCGGTATGTCGTGGAGCTGGAAAAGGAGCTCAATGAGAAGGGGAACAAGCGGGAGCTGAAGTTTTTGAAGGGAGTGCAGCAGTTGCTGGGGGATCATCATGATGTGCATGTGATTGAGGCGGCGCTGGAGAAGGAGGTGATGGGGGCCAAACCGCTGGTGCGGGGGTTGCGCGGGGCGTGGCGGAAGTGGCGGCGGGAGTCGGAGCGCAAGCAGGCGGAGCGGGCGGCGGAGTTTTTTATGCGGACGTATGCGTGGATGAATGCGGGATGAATGACGAAATTCGAATGACGAATCAAATTCCAATGACGAATGAGTAAATGACGAAACGGGGTTGGGCAGGGGTGATTACACTTTGTGATGAACTTTTGCAGGGTATTGCGCAACGTATGGGGTGAGAGGTCCCCCCCTGTGCGGGAGCGCGTGTCGATGAAGGAAGGGCCGGCGGCGGCGATGGAAGGCTTGTATCAGCATCATGGGCCGGCGATTCTGCGGTATTTGCAGCGGCGGTTTGGGCGTGCGGCGTCGGCGGAGGATTTGCTGCAGGAGACGTTTGTGCGGGCGCTGGGCAATCAGAGGGGGCTGGCGGGGGCGGCGTCGCCGCGGGCGTTTTTGTTTGGGATTGCGCGGCATGTGGGGCTGGCCGCGGCGCGGCGTGCTCGGTTAATGCGGGTTGAGACATTTGAAGAGGCGGCGGCGCGCGATGAGAGCGATCCGGCCCTGGCGGAGATGCGGGCGGCGATCGCGCGCTTGCCGGAGCAGATTCGGGAGACGCTGGAGTTTCGGCTGCGCGATGAGCTGTCGTATGAGGAGATTGCGGCGGTGCTGCGGATTCCCGTGGGGACGGTGCGGTCGCGGCTGCACACGGCGGTGCGGTTGTTGCGGGATGAGTTGAATCCGGGCGAGGCGATGTGAGTAGCTGTTTGGAAGACGGGTAAATGGCCACGAAAGACACAAAAGACACGAAAGCTTTTTTAGATTTTTGAAAGAGCCCCCGGGGAGTTTTTTATGGATATGGTGAAAATTGAAGCGTTGCTGATGGATCATGCGCTCGGGGGGACGAGTGATGAGGTGGGGGCTTTGGTGGAGGCGTATGTGGAGAGGGATGCGGCGGCGCGGGCGCGGCTCGAGGAGTTGCGCGGGACCGTGGGGGCGGCGAAGCGCGCGCTGGCGAGTCAGCCGGTATTGCTTCCCGCTTATCCACGTGGGGCGCTGGAGCACTCGATGCAGCGGCATTTGTGGAAGCGGCGGGTTGTGGCGGGGGCGGCGATTGCGGCGTGCATCGCGGTGGGTTTTTTGATCGGGGATTTGTGGCGTGGGGAGAATCGGAAGACCGACATTGCCACGCGCGTCGCGTCGGTGCCAGCGCAGAAATCGGGCGTTCCTGTGGCGGCGGAGATGGCGACCGTGCGGGATTTCTGGTCGACGGCGCGGTTGCGTGCGTCCGCGGAGCAGGCGTCGAAAGAAACAAACGCCCAGAGCGATCGGCGCATTCGCATTCAAAGCTGGAATCATATTGGAGACGGATTATGAACCGGGTTGTATCGATTTTTTGTGCTTTCATTTTGCTGCTCGCAGCGGCGGGGTGCGTGCCCGATCGCGTCGTGTGGGCGCCGGACGGTTCCCGTGCGGCGGTGCTGGGCGATGACGGGCTGCATCTGTGCGATCCGGACGGCAAGATCAGTCCGATGCTGGCGGCGAAGGCGAGTGCCGTGCAATGGATGCCGGACGGCAATGGCCTGGTGGTCGAGCAGGAAGTGGAGATGACGAGCTGGAAGGAGATCCAGGAGGCATTTCCGGATGAAACGCAGCGGTTTGTCGATTCCAAGCGCAGCGATGCGGTGGGGAAGGAACTGCTGGCGTTCGATGGTGACTGGTCGAACCTTGTCGGCCCGCTGGAACAGAAGTTGTCGATGAATGATCAGGAATTGAAGTGGAGCCTGATCTACTTGCGGGACCATGATGCCGCGGCGTTGAAGCAGCAATTGGGCGATCGTTGGGACGCGGTGGCGAGCGTCACGTTTCCAGCGAGGAGTGTGCGTGGTTACCAGGTGAGCGGCGAGACGGCGACGGCAGGGCCGGTGCTCAGGTATCTGAATCATGAGGGGCTCCAGGCATTGCGACTTTCGCCGGACGGACGTGCAGTGGCGATCACCTGGACGGATGAGAAGGGGGAGCGGGCGAATCTCACGGTGGTGGCGACCGATGGGAGCGGTCGGGTGTCGGAGTTCGGGCCTGCGGCGATGTACCCGGACTGGAGCGCCGACGGGAAATATCTCGTGTACGTGCGACCGAACGGGGTTCCGGAGAAGGGCGGCAACGTCTACTTCGGCACGCTTTCGCGGCGGCAGGTTTTTGATGCGGACGGAAAACTCCTGGACGCCTCCAATGCACCGCCTGCGGAAGATCTCGCGGGGCTGCTGTTCGACACGAATCTTCGGGTGCGGGTCGCGAAGGACGGGCGGATTTTCTTTGTGGGCGCCGAAGTGACCTTGCCGGCCACCGCGGCGGATGTGGAACCCAAGGCGCAGTTGTTCTCTATCGATCCGGGTCGGCAGGCGACGGTGACAAGAATGGTGCCGCGCTCGGACGTCGGGAAGATCGGCGATGCACCGCAGTTTTTTGAGCTGAGCCCGGATGCGCGGCATGCGAGCGTGCCTTTCAATGATGGGCGGGTGTCGGTGGTCGATCTGGCGACCGGGAGGGTGGAGATGGTGCAGAGCACGCCGATCGGCGACGATGACAAGATGCACCTGTCGAGCGTACCGACGTGGCGCTCGGCGAATGAGCTGACGTTTGTGCGGCCCGGCTCGGAAGTTCCGGAGGTGGTGCGGTATTCGCTCGCGGATAAGAGCGTGGTGGTGATGAGCAAGGAGTGGCCGAAAGAGGTGGCGAAGGATTGGCTGTCGCGGAAGGAGGCGACGACGCAGCCGTGAGGGGGTTTGGAACCACGAAGTACACGGAGAGCACGGAGCATTTGTGTGGGCTCGTGCTCTCCGTGCTTCATTTAGCGAAATGAACGACGTTCAAGCTTCTTTTGTTAGATCGACCGCGAGGTAGCTTGCGGCGGCGCTCGGACTGCGAAGTCCTTCGAGGACATATTGGAGGGCTTCGCGCTGGGTGCGCCACATGAAGTGGGTGGGGATGTCCTGTTCCGGCACCCAGCGAAAGGCGTCGTGCTCGGCGTTGAGGGTGATGGGTTCGTCCCCATTGATTTCGACGGCGAAGACGGGCATCACGAGGACGTAGTCGTGGGGTTTGAAGTAGAAGGATTCCAGGTATTCGACCTGCCACATGTTGATCGGGACGAGGTGGGTTTCTTCGCGGAGTTCGCGGAGCGCAGCCTGGACGGCGGTTTCTTTTTTGCCGTGGGGGGGGGAGGGGAGCGATTCGACCCCGCCGTAGACGGTTTGCCAGGAGCGCTGGTACTCGCCGGTGGAATCCGAGCGGTGTATTTGAAGGAATTCGATTCCAGCCGCAGTGCGGCGGTAGACGTAGACGGCGATGGCGTCGGCGCGGATGTCGGGCATAGGTTTGGTCTCGAAATGAGTGAAGAAGCCACGGAGGATACGGAGAGCACGGAGGATAATCGGGTCCATTGTCCACAAATGAGCGGGGTTCGCCAGAACGAGCGTTCGGCTTCACAGTGGGGATGGCAAAGAGTCTTGCGGGGCATCGCCTCCGGGTCGTGGTAAGATGGCACGGCATATTTCGATAAGGAGATGGGCGATGAAGCGGGCGAAAATTGTAGCAACGGATGAAGGGGATAAGTATTGGATCGTGGGCAGTCATTTGAATTTCAAGGTGAGCAAGGAGGAGACAGAGGGGACAGGGGGAGGGACGTTCTCGATGGGAACGGCGTGGGTGGCGCCGGGGGGCGGTCCGCCGCCGCATGTGCATCGGAAGGAGGATGAGATGTTTTACATTCTGGAGGGGGAGGTGGTGGTGATGAAGGGGAAGAAGATGACCAAGGCACGGTCGGGAGGGGCGGTGTTCTTGCGGCGGGGCGAGGTGCATACGTTTCAGGTGGCGGGGAGCGAGCCGGCGCTGTTTCTGACGCTGGCGATGCCGGGGAATTTTCCGGCGTTCGTGGCGGAAGCGGGGGAGCGGATCGAGCGGATACCCTGCGATTTGCAAGTGACGCCGAAGGCGATTGAGAAGGTATTGGGTGTGGCCGGGAATCACGACATGGAGATCATGATGGGGCATCGGCCGGAGGGAGCGGCGGGGGAATTGGGGACTGGCGTGGCGAAGTGGGTGATGGGGGAACTGGTGACGGTGAAGCTGACGGGTGCGGATACGGATGGGAAGTTTTGCGTCGCGGAGGTGCAGTCGTTTCCGGGCGGCGGCGTGCCGGTGCATTTTCATCGGGCGATGGATGAGATGTTTTATGTGGTGGAGGGGGAATATGAGTTTGTGCTGGATGGGACGGCGCGGCGCGTGGCGGCCGGCGGAACGGTGTATATCCCGCGCGGGGTGAAGCACGGGTTCAAGAATGTGGGAGCGGGCAAGGGGCGGTTGGCGGACTTTCATACGCCGGCCGGATTTGAGGGGTTTTTTGAGGAGTGCGGCGTGGCGTGCGACGATCCGGAGAAGCGGGTGATGATGGTGCCGGAGGGAGAACGCTTTGCAAAGATATTGGAGAAGTACGGGATGGTGATGGCGTGACGCTGCGAAGCCGCGCATCACTTCCCTTCTTCGAAGTCGGAGAGGTGCGCGGTGGTGACGGGGCCTTCAGCGGGGGCTTGCCAGAATGTGCCGGTGGTGACGTCGAAGGCCGTGAGGAGGCCGTTGCGGAAGGCGAGGGTGTCGATGCAGATGAGGTGGTCGCGGACGAGGGGGCGGTGGGATTTTTGCGGGGTGTGGCCGCAGATGATGTGTTTTCCGGAGTGGTGCGGGGCGCTCTGGTCGCAGCGTTCCCAGAGGAGCATGTAGTCGGGCTGCTCGGACATGGGGAGGTCGGGGTAGACGTTGGCGTGGACGAAGATGTGGGTTTTGGTTTCGAGATAGGGGACGAGGTCGTGTTCGAGGAAGTGCCAGTGTGCGGTGGGGATGTCGCGGAGTTTTTTGTGCGGGCCGTAGGAGGCGAGGGTCGTGTCGCCGCCGTTCAGGGTCCATTCCAGGAAGGAGACGGGGTCCGAGCGGGCGTCGAGCATGAGTTGTTCGTGGTTTCCCATGAGGGTGGTGACGTGGAGGTTTTTGCGGAGAGCGAGGAGGCGGTTGAGGACGCCGGCGGAGTCCGGGCCGCGATCGATGTAGTCGCCAAGGAAGACGAGGTGGTCTTTGGGTGTGGGGAGGATGGCGTGTAGGAGTGCGTCGAGGTGATCGAGGCAGCCGTGGATGTCGCCGAAGGCGATCGTGCGTGGCATGGGCGTTCCGATCGAAGCGGACGTCAGGGCGGAGAAATCAATTTTACAGAGGGGAAGTAATTTTTGTAACGGCGAGGGTCGCGGGTGAGGAGCGGCATGCGGGTGACGGCGGCGTGGGCGCCGATGAAGAAATCGGGCAGCGGTGAGCGTTTCTGCCCGCCGCCCTTGCGGTATTTGAGGAAGCATTTACCGGCGAGAAAGGCGGCATCGAGCGGAAGGGGGTCGCGGCGGACCAGGGTGTCGGGGATGGCGGCGTCGAAGTCTTCGATGCGGTCGAAGGTGATGGAGACTTCGGCGTAGATGATGGGGTTGATGACGAGGGTGTTGTTTTCGGCGGCTTTTTCGAGCATTTCGGAGGACCAGGCGGACCATTGCGGGTCGTTGCTGAGAACGTCGAGGAGCACGTTGGAGTCAACGAGGATGTCGGGCATTATTCGCCTCGGGTGAGGGCCATGATTTCGTCGGTCGTGAGTTTGCGCTGGGCCTTGCCGCGCATGGAGGAGATGAGGCGGCGACCGCGGTCGCGCTGGTTGGCGACCTTGCGGAGCACAAGGTTTTTGCCGACGAGGACGAACTCGACTTCGGAGTTCGGCAGGATTCCCATCTTCTGGCGGAACTCGATCGGGACGGTGACCTGGCCTTTTTCGGTGACGCGCATGATTGTCTCCGGTAATACTCCTACTTGTATTATTCTTACCTATCTGCCGGGATGCAAATGAATTCATGATATGATGCCGCCGAAAAGCAGGCTCGGAGCAGGCATGGGAAGATACGATGTGCATGTCGGCGTGGAGGGGGAATATGAGCCGGGATCACGTGGGCGGGTTTTGCGGAATCTATTGGGGATCAAGAGCAAGCGGGAGATGGACAAAATGGAGGCGGATGCTCTTGTTGAAGCACAGGAGCATGTTTTGCATGTGTTCGACGCAAACGCGCGGCTCACGGCTGAAAAAATCCAAGGCATGCACGAAACATGGCTCGGCCGCATTTATGAGTGGGCGGGGCGGTATCGGACGGTTGAGATGGCCAAGGCGGGATTTGTTTGGCCGCCGGCCCGCCTGGTGTCGCAGAATATGGATGCATTGGAGCGGCAGTTTCTAATCCCGTCTACCCCCTGCCGAGCCAAGAGAGTTGAAGAGATCGCCCGCATTCTCGCGCGGATTCAGGCAGAATTTCTACTGGTGCATCCATTTCGCGAGGGGAACGGCCGCATGGCGCGTTGGATTTGCGATCTTATGGCGATGCAGGCGGGACACCGACCGCTGGAGTACCAATTCGCGGGGCGAGGCGGTACGAGCAATTCAAAAGCATATCTGCGGGGAGTCATCAGCGGGTATGGCGGGGACTATGATCCTTTGGCGATCTTCTTGGAAGGCGCGATCAACCGAGCAGACTTGCGGGCTTTGCGCGATGACAACTTGAGTCCACGCACGCCTTCGAAATAACTGGAGTCGAGAACGCTGCGCCGCAGAATCTGTTCCCGACGTTTGGGATCGCGCAGGAAGGAAAGCGATTCGATGAGCGGTTTCATCGCCATATTATATCAGATCGGCATTATCCGACGAATCGCTTCACGATCAGCGTGTCGTTCTGGCCGCCGAAACCGAAGCTGTTGCTCATGGCGACATCGACCTTCGCGGGCCGGGCCTTGTTGGGGACGTAGTCGAGGTCGCATTCGGGGTCCGGCACGGAGTAGTTCGCGGTGGGCGGGATGATGTTGTCTCGCAACGTGAGGATGCACGTGATCAATTCCACCGCGCCGGCCGCGGCGATGAGGTGGCCCATCATGCTCTTGATGGACGACATCGGCACATTCCTCGCGCGCTCGCCGAAAACGGCTTTCACCGCGAGGGTTTCGGTCGAGTCGTTTTCCTTCGTGCCCGTGCCGTGGGCGTTGATGTACTGAATATCCTTCGGCGTCATCTCCGCGTCCTTGAGCGCTTCCTTGATCGCGACGATGGCGCCCCGGCCTTCGGGGTGCTGGTCCGTGACGGCGAAGGCGTCGCAGGAGGAGCCGTACCCGACGACTTCCGCGAGGATTCTTGACTCAGCGCCGCGCGCGATCGCGTGCTCCAGCGATTCGAGGATGACGATGCCGGCGCCTTCGCCAAGTACGAAACCGCCGCGCGTCGCATCGAAGGGTCGGCAGGCCTGGCGCGGATTTTCGTTGAACGTGGAGAGGGCCGTGAGCCGGTTGAAGCCGGTGACACCGAAGGGATGGATCATGGAGTGCGCGCCGCCGGAGATCATGATGTCGGCATCGCCGCGGCGGATGAGTTCCGCGGCTTCGCCGATGGCCTGGGTCGAGGCGGCGCAGGCGGTGAGGCAGTTGAGGCTCGGGCCGCGGGCGTTGAATTCCATGGCGAGGTGGCTGATGGTCATCGAGGGTTCCTGCTCGATTTCTCGCATCGGGCCGAAGGTTTTCAGGGCGAGGTTGCCCCAGGTTTTGGTGTCGAGCCCCCCGGCCGTCGCGCCGACGGGCCAGGCGGAGAGGGCATTGGTGGAGAAGTTGTCGAAATCGAGGCCCCCCTCGCCGGCGCCGGTGTAGGTGCCGACGTTGTAGGGATCGACTTTGACTTTGTCGAGGCCAGCCATCTTCCATGCCTGCGTGGCGGCGCCGAGGGCGAACTGGGTGTTGCGGCCGGCGTCTTTGTGCTTCGGGTAGGAGGGGCCGATCGCGGCGGGGAAGTCGTAGTTTTTGACTTCGGCGGAGAAGGTGGTCGGGAAGGTGGAAGCGTCGAAGAGGGTGGTGGGGGCGATGCCGGATTCGCCTGCGAGGAGGCGCTTCCAGACGGTGTCGATGTCGTGGCCGAGGGGAGTGACCCAGCCGATGCCGGTGATGACGACGCGTTTACGCATGAGAGGTCCTGCGTTGGGTTAATTGGGTTAATTGAGTGATTGGGTTAATTGGGACTTCGCAGCCACATGCGCGTGCGAGGCCCCAATTAACTCAATTAACCCAATTAACTCAATTAACTGGTTCATTGAACTGCCTTCAAAATGACGGCGCTGTTTTGGCCACCGAGGGCGGTGGTGAGGACGGCGGCATGGGTAAAAGATTTTGTCTGCTTCGTGGTGGCGAGGGGGAGGTTGGCAATGGGGTGCTGGGTGTTGGCGGTGGGGGGAATGGTTTGGGAGTGGAGGGCGAGGGTGGCGGCGACGAGGTCGAGGGCCTGAGCGCCGGCGCCGCAATCGCCGATGCCGGCGCGGGCGGCGGTGATGGTCGTTGTGGCGAGGGCCGGGCCGAGGGCGGCCTTGAGGGCGTTGGCGTCGGCGCGGTCCCAGTTCGGGATGCCGTAGCCGGACGGGATGATGAGGCCGACTTGATCGGTGCTGACTTGTGCGTCTTTGAGGGCTTTTTTCAGAGCAACGCCGGGGGCTTCGCCGGATTCGTCGGTCTCGGTGACGCAGAGGGCCGCGTTCGAGGAGGCGCCGAGGCCGACGACTTCGGCGTAGATCGTGGCGCCGCGGCGTTTGGCGTGTTCGTATTCCTCGATGACCAGAACGGCGCCCCCTTCGGCAAGGACGCTGCCGGTGGCGTCCTTGTCGTACGGTTTGCAGGCCGCCGCGGGATTGTCGTTGCTCTGCGCGTTGAGTCGATTGAGGAGCGTCCAGCGCATGAGGCCCATGGGGTGCACTTTGGTTTCGCAGCCGCCGACGAGGGCGATGTCGGCGTTGCCGCGCTGAATGGTGCGGGCCGCTTCGGCGAGCGCGAGGCCCGCGGAGGCCTGTTCACAGGTGATGGTGTTCGAGGGGCCCTGCGTGTCGTGAATGATGCTCACGTGGCACGCCAGCATGTTCGGCAAATACTTGAGCAGCCAGAGCGGCGTGAGATTCTCCATGCCGGAGGTTTTGGCGGGGTCGTCGGAGCGGCCCCACTTCGCCAGGGAAAGCGTGTTGTCGGAATTCCGGGCCAAGGCCATCGCGGAGGTGAGCTCGTCCATGTCGGCGCAGATGAGGCCGGCGCCGATGTTACAGCCGACGCGCGTCGGGTCCGGTTTGAACCACCCGCTCCCCTCGGCCGTCTTTTCTGGCGGGAGCGAGCCCGCGATCCCCTTGGTGAGCAGCTTCGCATCTTTCACGGCCAGATCCGCGGCCACCACCGCGAGTTCGATGTCCCGCGCCATGATCTTCGTCGCCTTGCGGTAACTTTTCGGCACGTATTCCGTCGTCTTGAACGGCGGCACCTGCCCGGCGACACGCGAGGGAAAGGCGGCGGGATCAAAACGAGTCAGCGCCGTGATGGACGATTTCCCCTCAAGAAGGGCGTTCCAGAACGCCGGAGCGCCGAGACCGTGTGGAGAGATAGCACCCAAACCCGTGATGACGACGCGCCGCATGCGGACCTCAGCCGAATCGTGAAAAACAAGAGGAGTATTGTAGGAAACTCGGGAGGGCAGGACAAACGAAGGGAAACGTGCTGAGCCGCTATGGGAGGAGATCTCTCACAGGAAGTGGATCGCGACTGGCGTGAACGACGCGGTAGACGCGGATTCGGTTGTCTGGCCGGATTTCGTAATAGAGGACGTACGGGAAACGGTGAAGACTCGCGCGGCGGACGGATCTGTGATAAACGCTCCAGCGCTGCGGATGCTCTAGAATTCCCTGCACCGTCGCGTTGACGGCCTTCAAAAGTTCGAGACCCAATCCAGGCTGCTGCAGGTTGTACCATGCAACGGCTTCTCGCAGTTCCGCGGTAGCGACCCGGCGAAAACCGACCTTCACGGGTTGCCCAGTTCTTTATATAGGGTTTCCCACTCGACTTCGTCGTCCGGGTTTGACTCCGCATCTGCAATCAGGCGATCCAGTTGGGCCTTGAACTCGGCTTCGTTCGCCGGATCGATTTTCCCCTGCAGGTGCGAGCGAATGGCTTCGACGATGAGCAATTGATCATGCACATCGAGTTTGAAGATTTCCGGAAGAAGCTGGGCGCGTGTCATTAAATCCACTCACCGAAACGAGGTCTTCCAAAGAAGGTACCGCACTGGCAGTGATGAAACAAGGTTATTCTCTGGATACGGGTATCGACCCTGCGGACGATTTCTTCTGGAGCGGAGCGGGATTGTCTGGGTGAATTGCGGTGTTATTCTGTCAGGGCTTTTCCGGCAACTCCACGTTCAGCTCCCGCCGATACGTCTCAAACAACTCCATGAACTGCGAGTTGAACACAAAGTTGAACTCCGGAAACTTCATCCCCGACATGTTCTTGTCGATGTGCGAGAACATCATGTCGATCGCGCCCACCTCCAGCTCAACCGGCTTGCCCCCCACAGAAGTTCGCGACGTGATCTCCCCCTCAATGCTCGCCCCCGCCTCGCTCACATTCACAATCTTCGCCGAATAGACAAGCTGCTCCCCCGGCCGCACCAGGCGCGAAAACCTCGCCCGGCCGATCTTCGCCAGGATCACCTTCTCCTGAAAATTCCGCGCCGCCCCCACCAGAATGCCCGCCGTCTGCGCCATCCCCTCGATCATCAAACTCGCCGGCATCACCGGAAACCCCGGCACATGGTCGTGCAGATGCTCCTCCGCCAGCGACACGTTCTTCACCGCCACCGCCGCGACGTTCACTTCAAACTTTTCGAACTTGTCGATCCAGATCCAGCGCATGCAAACTCAAAACACAAAACTCAAAACACTGGGGAGGGAGGGGGCAAAACGCGTTGTCGGATCAGCCGTTGACCTTCGTCATCACATACTTCACGAGCGTGTCCACCGTGAAGATATCCCGGAACTTGTTGATGTCCGGATCCTGCTCAAACTTGCTCAAATCCGCGAACGGCATGCGCGACTTCACTTCCGCCAGCCCCTTCGCCGTCATCTTCCCGTTCTGCACGAACTCCGGATTCGTGAACACATTCTCCGGGAAGAGTTCGCCCTTCGGAATCTTGATGGCAAAAGCCTTTTCCAGCTGGAAGCTGATGTCGAGGTAATCGATCGATTCGGCGCCGAGGTCTTCGCTCAAGCGGGCCTCGGGCGTCACTTCATCATCATCCACCGCCAGGGCGGTGGTGAGCACGTCCTTGACCTTGCTGAAAACTTCCTCTTGCGTCATCGCCATGTGGGCCTCCCGAAAGGGCATTTTAAACCTGGGAATCAAGCAAGCGCCGGAGCGCCCGTCTGTTGACTGAAAACCTGCCAACGCTCACGTTGAGCTGCAATCGCCACCGCATCGCTTCTCGCAAACCCCTTGTCGGTGTCCGCAAGGTTGAGATGCGCCAGCTCCAGCCGCGCCGTAATTGCCGTCGCCCCTCCCGGCCCCACCGTCCCCTTCACCTTGAAATCACTGCGACCAGCGGAGATTTCCACGGCATCGGCCGTGATGGTCAGCGTCTGCCCCGGCGCCACAAACGTGCCGTAACGCACGCCCCGCGCTTCCTTGAGCACGATCAGGCTCTGCCCGAAATCGTTCGTCTGCCGCACCAGCCACGCCGCAGTCTGTACCGCGGCCTCCAGCATCATCACCCCCGGCAGCACCGGAAAACCCGGAAAATGATCCGCCAGGTACTCCTCCGCCATCGTGACGTTCTTGGCCATCACGATCCGTTTGCCCACTTCCAGCGACAGCAGTTGATCCACCAGAATAAACTTCACGTATCGCCGCCTCGGACCGTGGTTAACGACTCAAAAATCCGCCGCTTACATCATTCCCGCAAGCGAATCAAAGTCCACCGTTGTACCGCTTGGCGTGCAATTTGACAAGGTTCGCCAGTCTCACCTAGTCTCACCTGTTCCCTCGTCTCACCCCACACCCTGGACCCCACTCCCCTTTCCCGTATAATCGCCCCCAACTGAAACTCCCCTTCCCACAGGAAGACCCCATGCACCTCCTCCCCAACACTCTCGCCGTCGTACGCTACAACGAATGGGCCGCCCTCGGCATCCTCCTCATCCTCGCCGCCGGCTTCGCCATCTTCAACGTCCTCCTCTCCACCGCCCTCGGACCCTCCCGCGCCGGAAAAACCAAGGACACCCCCTACGAATCCGGCGTCAACCCCGTCGGCGACACCCACCAACGCTTCAACGTCCGCTTCTACCTCGTCGCCATGATCTTCCTCGTCTTCGACGTCGAAGTCCTCTTCCTCATCCCCTGGCTCACCATCTTCCCCCAGAAAGTCTTCGACGGACTCCACCTCGCCCAGCACGGCGTCCTCTACGGCACCCTCTTCCTCTCCGTCCTCACCTTCGCCGCCATTATTCTCGTCGCTTACTTCTACGCCTGGGGCAAAGGTGTTTTGAAGTGGGATTGACCCCGCTCGTCGCGAACCCTGTTTGCATCCGCAGCCCGAGTTAATTAGGTTAAATGGGTTGATTGAGTTAATTGGGACCTCGACACGCCAAAAACGCCGCGAACGCCCCAATTAACCCAATTAACTGAATCAACCCAATTAACTCCTCTCCCGGAGCCCGTCATGGCCCTCGAACCCACAGCCCTCCCCGACAACATCCTCACGACCAACTTCAAGAAGGTCGTCAACTGGTGCCGCCGCTCCTCCGTCTGGCCCATGCCCTTCGCCACCGCCTGCTGCGGCATCGAACTCATGGCCACCGCCTCCTCCCGCTACGACCTCGCCCGCTTCGGCGCCGAAGTCATGCGATTCTCCCCACGCCAGTCCGACCTCATGATCGTCGCCGGCCGCGTCGGCATCAAAATGATGCCCGTCCTCCAACGCATCTACATGCAGATGGTCGAACCCAAGTGGGTCATCTCCATGGGCGCCTGCGCCTCCACCGGCGGCGTCTTCGACAATTACGCCACCGTCCAGGGCATCGACCAGTTCATCCCCGTCGACGTCTACGTCCCCGGATGCCCCCCACGCCCCGAAACCCTCATGGAAGGCATCATGGCCATCCAGAAAATCATCGACGAAAAAGGCTTGCCCGACCGCTCGATGCGCCCCCTCAAGGTCTCCATCGAACCCACCTACAAACCCGCCCCACAACCCCAAATCATCCTCGGCGAACGCCTCGCCAACGCCCTGCACAAATAACCCTGACCCATTCACCCTCCTTTTAGCGACGCCGCAACGCGGCGGGGTTAGGAATTCCGCCATCTTTAGGCGGCCGTCAAACGCCAATGCGGAGCGACGCGAATTCGAGACATTGAAAAGATGAAGATCAATAGCCTCGCCAAGGTGTTCCACGAGGAATATCTTCACCCATCACCAAAGTTGTGAGGGAGATACAGCCCGAGCAACCACCATTCAGGAACAGCGCCATGAAACTCACCAACGACACCTACCTCATCCTCCTCCGCACCAAAAACTTCACCGAACGCTACTACCGCGACAAAACCGGCTGGCTCAAAGTCTCCGCCCGCGGAAACAAATTCCGCATGACCGCCGAGCAACTCCTCAACCACCTCCTCCCCGCCCTCGCCGGCATCCACCCATCCATCACCGTCACCGTGAAACACCGCGAACCCCGCGCAACCCCCAAGCCTCGTCCCCGCCGGGCCACTCCGCTGAAGCCGAAAAGCAGATAAACTCCGCGAGCCAAACACCTCCGTTAGCCGTCGCCGCAGCGGCGACGTTCCCCTCCGACCGATCGAAATCCCCTCCCGCAAAACACACCTGCTCCCGCCCACGCTTGCGTCGTCGCGAACCGTCCACAACTCCGACCCCTCCCACGGCACCACATCATTCCCACCCCCGAATTATCTCCCCCCTTCACGCAACCACCCCCCCCCCCAAAAAAAATCCCAACTTTCCCCTTGCACCCCCACCCACCACGTACGCATAATGTTAGGGTGCAAAGAAGATGCACCAGTCCCACCCTCGGGGGGCGGGGACCAATCTCTCAATGACCCGATGATTCAATGTCTCAATCCAACAAAGGGGGAACCTCATGTCCACGCACGCACCCGCACATCCCGAAACCCTCATCCTCCGCCGTTTCTCCAACATCCAACCCAAACCCATCGACTGGCTCTGGCTCCACCGCATCCCCCGCGGAAAGCTCTCCCTCCTCGCCGGAGACCCCGGCTCCGGCAAAACCACCCTCGCCCTCGACCTCGCCGCCCACCTCTCCCGCGGAGAACCCCTCCCAACTCCCCAAAGCCCAGGGATTGAATCCCTGGGCACCTCCCCTCTCACCACGGACCCTCCGGCAGGCCGCCCCCTCGCCACCCTCCTCCTCTCCCCCCACGACGACCCCGCCGACACACTCCGACCCAAGCTCGAAGCCATGCACGCCAACCTCCACCACATCATCCACCTCGAAAACTTCCACTCCCTTATCCCAACTCCACATCGGCGATCGACCACCGGCAATCCCCCCTCCCCCATCGAAAAACTCAACCTCGTCATCGACGACATCCCCAACCTCGCTCTCCTCATCATCGACCCCATCACCCACTTCCTCGGCCTCTCCGACCGCCTCTCCCCTCTCAACCCCGACGACCCCTCCGCACCCAATCGACCACGTGCCATCCTCCTCCAACTCGCCCAACTCGCAAAAGACCGCGACATCGCCATCCTCCTCACCACCCGCCTCTCCAAAAAAATCGACCACACCCTCCCACCAAACGCCCTCCAAAAAATCCTCGGCCCACTCGCCTTCCCCTCCGCCGCTCGCTCCGTCATGCTCCTCTCCCCCCTCCCCCCAAGCCCGGCGTCTATGACGCCGCGGTGCCATGTGCCCTCGCCCGCGCATCAACCCCTCGACAACACGAATCCCGCCCAACCCCCTCATTCTGAATTCACGGACTCACTTATTCCGAATTCCCCCACCCACTTATTAATCCCCCTCAAACTCAACGGCGCCCCACTCCCAAACCCACTCCCCCTCACTATCACCAACACCATCACCTGGCACCCCGATCTCCCCCTTCCCTCCCTCGCCCCCACTCCCAAAAAACTCGCCAGGGGGGGGGCGGGACGCCCCGACATCATCGCCCAGTCCGCCGCCAACTGGCTCCGCCAGGCCCTCGCCGACGGACCCGTCTCCTCCCTCACCATCCTCGACGCCGCCAAAGCCAACGCCATCTCCCACTCCACACTCGAACGCGCCAAGGAAATCGCACGCATCCAATCCCGCAAACAGGACTGGTCCGGCAAATGGTTCTGGCAACTCGAAAACGAAACCCGACCCCTCCCCGAAAATAAACTCGACCGCCAGATCCACGACACCCTCGCCGCAATGGCCCGAAACGCCGATTCCCTCGCCAACCTCGACCTCCTCTTCGATTACGAAGAAGAAGAGGAGCTCGACGAAGACGACGACGACCCAACCCCCGACGAAGAAGAGCTCAATGACGATCTCGAAGACGACCCGGAAGAAGACGACTACCAACCCGCCGAACCCCCCGAAGTCCGCAGCCCAGGGGGTGCCGGCACTTCTGAGGATCTTGCTGATTTCCCGCAAGATCCCCAAAAATATTCTGAGGATCTTCCAGCCCCATCCACCACCCAATCAATCCCCCCCCGCAGAGCGCCCCGCGTCACCGATCACGCCGCCCCGCTCGTTCAACTCACGCCGCACGCCACAGCATCATCACCACACCGCCCGCCACCACCAACGCCCCTCCCGCCCAAACCCCAGCCGGAATCCTCTCCTTGAAAACCACCACGCTCACCAGTTGCGCGACTAAAAAAAACAGAACGATATAGATCCCCATCAACCGGTTGAAATCCAGCTTCGTCAGGTTCACCATGAATCCATACCCCACCAGCACCGCCGCACCCAGCGCCATCAGCAGCGCACCGCTTCCCTTCAACCCGGATCGTATCAACGCATCGCCCCCCACCTCCAAAACCGCGGCCAGAATCAGCAAAAGTATTTCCTGCATCTTTTCTCCTGAACAGATTGAGCGTTCCCGCTATTTCTACCCGATGCAACCATTCAATGAAACCACGGCATGTCGATCAAACGCAATTCCCGCTTCACCTCCGCCGCCCGCTCCCCAGCGGCTCCTTCAACGGCCCGATCCGCTGCACCGAATACATCTCATTGTCCGCGATCCCCTCCTCAAACCGCCCCAGCTCCTTCGCCCCCAGAATTCTTCCCCCATCCCAGCACCTCACCACAATCACCCCCGTCTTCTGCTTCCACGCAAACGCCAGAATCTGCATCGCGTTCGCATCCCCCCACGCCGTGTCGTCCCACAGCGTAAACGTCCCCCAGCGCCCCCCCACCGGGAAATACATCTTCACCCCCGGCAAGTACGCCGCCACCGACGTCGTAATGACCTGATTCCCCGACACCACAATATCCCCCGGCTTCATCTCCCTCCGAATAACCGCCGCCGCCTCCCGCCCCGGCGAAAATGGATATTTCCAGCACGCATACACCGCGACCGCCGCCGCATACACGTGCAGCCCCAGCAACCCCATGAACAATCCCCGCGGCACCCACCACACCCCCTTCCACCACCACCGCCACTCCTTCACCACCACCGGCCGCGCGCTCCACGCAATCCACAACGCCGCCACCAGCGCCACAAACAACACCCCATGATGCCGCCAGTACCCCAGAAACTTCACCTGAAAAAACAGCAGCAACCCAATATCGCTCACCAGCAGCACAAGCGCCGCCCGCCACGACACGATCACGCACAGCAGCGCCCCCACCGCGCACGCCCGCCCCACTTTCGCCGCCAACCGATCATCCTCAATCACGCTCCTGTTCCAGAACTTCTCCCCCCACGGCGACACCGGCACATACGCATCGCTCACCGCCCGCATCGTCTCCTGCACATGCTCCGGCCGAAAATCCCAATGCCACCCCTCCGCATATGTCCCCCCCTCCTTGGGCACCGCCACCTGCACCGCCGCCGCCGCGCCGACCGCTGCAATCAAAAACCCCACCACAAATCCCCACGAAAACATCCCGCGCCACCGGTTCTTGCCGCGCACCGTCAGCGCATCGATCACCAGCATCAGCCCCAACCCCGCCGCCACAATCACTCCCAGCGCATGACTCAAACAGAGCAGCGCAATGATCACCCCCAGCCGCACATACCCCGTGCGATGCCGAACCCACACCGCACAAAACACCACCGACATCAGCAGTATCAACTGATAATTCCGCGCCAGCACCCCATACTCAAACAATGGAAAATACCCAAAAGGAAACAGCACCTTCGCCACTTTCGGAAACGGCGCAAACCGCGCCACCAGCCACACCGTCGTCCCCGCCATCGCCAGGTGCAGCCACTGCATCGCCTCCGGCCGCTGCGTCACCCGCGTCAGCACCCACAGCAAAAAATGCCACAGCGGCGGATGCCCCTCAAACCGCAGGTTGTAAAACAACTCCCGAATCGACGCGCTATCCCGCGCAATCAAAAACGCCTGCGCCTCATCCCGCCACAACCCGTGCCGCGACACCAGCATTCCCCCCACCACCAGATACAACGCCGTCAGCACGTTCGGCAACGAAAACACGCTCCCCGCCCATGCCCGGCGGCGCACGTCCAGCGGGTTCCCCCCTTTCGGACTTACATCCGCCCCCGCTGCACCTATTCCACTCGCACCCATTCCCAACCTCCTTCTCCGCGATATCTCCCTAAATCTAGTCTCCACCCGCCCCTCCAACGTCAAGCTAAATTCATATTTGCCCAAATGGCAATTTCAAAACATTTTTGTTGCCACACAGGCAACGCAACGTTATCTTCCCCTCCATGCCAACGATTCACGACCATGCCAACGACGTCGTCCTCTCCCTCGGCAACCGCCTCCACGCCATGCGCGAATCCCGCGGCTGGACCCTCGAAGAACTCGCCGAACGCACCGGCCTCTCCAAACCCTACCTCTCCCGCATCGAGGCCGGCGACCGCCAACCCTCCATCGCCGCTCTCCTCACCGTCGCCACCGCCTTTGGCGTCTCCATCGCCGCCCTCTTCGAACAACCCGACGACTCCTCCGACTGCATCATCGTCCGCGGTGGAACCGCTCCTGCCACCTCCGCCAACGGCCTCTCCTACTCCCCCCTCTCCAGTTCCACCAAACCCTTCAACCTCCAGCCCCTCGCCATCACCGTCCCCGCCACGCGCAAGGGCAACGAAACCTATCAGCACGACGGCGAAGAATGGCTCTACGTCACCGCCGGCAAACTCCAGGTCACCGTCGCCGACAATAAACACATTCTCAACACCGGTGACTCCGCCCACTTCGACTCCCGACTCCCCCACCGCCTCGACGCCCTCGACGGTAAAGACGCCACCATCCTCCTCGTCGCCTGCCCCATCCCCCTCTCCCTCAACCATCGCCGCGCCAAAACCACCGCAGCCACCGGCAGATTGATCGGTTAACCCGTATTACGCCGGCGATGGTATCGCCGGAATGTGCTTTCAATACCGGAAACAACGTACACCTTCGAACTAACCCCAAAACCCCGCGGAACCGAGGAAACACCCGAAATCCCAGGCGGAAGGGAAACCCGCGACCGGCCTCGCTGCAACGTGGTGCTGCAGCTCGCGCCTCTCGCGCAACGGCCCTTTTCAGGAGTTTCCCATGACCACCGACTACGCGCTGACCCTGAAAGACACCCACACCCGGCTCAAAACCAACGCCCTGAACTTCTGGGAAGTGTCCGCTCAGGCTATCGCACTCATCTCCCCCAGCATGACCGCCGCACTCATCGTCCCCCTCATGTTCGGCACCGCCGGCACCGCGGGCTGGCTCTGCTATCTCTTCGGCACCATCATGCTCCTCTTCGTCGCCGTCAACCTCAACCAGTTCGCCAAACGCTACACCTCCGCCGGATCCATGTACGAATACACCGTCAAAGGCCTCGGCCCCAAGTTCGGCGGACTCTCCGGCTGGTCCCTCATCTGGGCCTACATGTTCATCGGCATCGCCGGCGTCACCGGCTTCACCCACTTCGCCACCAAACTCCTCACCGCCGCCGGCGCCACCGGCTTTCTCTCCGCCCCTTACATCACTCTCTTCGCCATCTGCATGGTCGCCGCCTGGTTCCTCGCCTACAAAGACATCACCTTCTCCACCATCCTCATGCTCGCCTTCGAAGGCGTCTCCGTCCTCGTCATTATGATCCTCGCCATTCTCGCCCTCGCCAAAACCGGCGCCGTCGACACCGCCCAGATCCATCCCGTCGGCCACGGACTCTCCGACATCGGCCTCGGCGTCGTCGTCGCCATCTTCAGCCTCGTCGGTTTCGAGTGCGCCACCGCCTTCGGTGAAGAATCCAAAAAGCCCCTCGTCACCATCCCCCGCGCCGTCATCGCCAGCCTCCTCCTCACCGGCGCGTTCTTCGTCTTCATCACCTACGTCGAAACCCACGCCCTCGCCACCAACGATCCCACCCTCGACAAACTCGATGCACCCCTCTCCACACTCGCCTCCAACATGGGCGTCGGCTGGATGGGCACCATCATCTCCATTGGCGCCATGATCTCCTTCTTCGCCCTCGCCCTCTCCTGCCTGAATGCCGGCGCAAGAATCCTCTTCACCATGGGCCGCTACGGCATCTTCCCCATCTCCATCGGCAGCTCCCACAAACACAACCTCACCCCCCACATCGCCATCACTTCCTTTGCCTTTCTGCAATTCCTCATCCCCACCGTCTTCATGGCACTCTCCTACGCCGGCATGAACGACAAGCTCGCCATCTCCGTCCCCTTCGACATCTTCAATGATGCCGGCCTCTTCGGCGCCATGGGCTTCTGCGGCGCCTACGTCCTCATCTCCCTCGCCACTCCCTTCTACCTCAAAAAAATCGGCGAACTCAAACCCCGCCACTGGGCGATCGCCATCATCGCCCTCCTCCTCCTCCTCATCCCCATCGTCGGCACCGTCTACCCCGTCCCCGCCTACCCCCTCAACTACTTCGCCTACATCTACGGCGCCTACATCCTCGCCGGCATCATCACCGTCTTCGCCCGCAGCCGCTCCAAGGAAGAAATCGAATCCATCCGCAAAGTCCTCGAAGTAACCACCGCCGCCCCCGCCGCCCCCTCGTCCACTCCCGAACCCATGCCCCAAGTCGCTCCGGCAATCGCATAAGAAGTCTGCATTCAAATCGTCGTCTCTGTGCGTCCTCTGTGCCCTCTGTGACTCTGTGGTTTCTAACCGCTCGAAAGGACTGACGATGCCTACACTCGCCACTCTCCACAGATACCCCGTCAAATCCATGATGGGCGAAGATCTCAACGCCGCGCGGGTCACCCCGCGCGGCCTTTTCGGCGATCGCTCCTTCGCCCTCTGCGACTCCGAAACCCAAAAAATCGCCAGCGCCAAAAACCCCCGCAAATGGCCCACCCTCTTCTCCTACCGCGCCGCCTTCACCACCCCGCCCGAAGATGAAACCACTCTCCCCGCCGTCCGCGTCACCCTCCCCGACGGCACCCACATCACCACCAGCAACCCCGAATTCACCGCCACACTCTCCAACTCCCTCGGCCGCCCCGTCTCCCTCCTCGCCGCCCCTCCGCAAAACGCCCAGCTCGAAGAATACTGGCCCGACATGGAAGGCCTCGCCCACCGCGACCACGTCACCGACGAAGCCATGCCCCCCGGCACTTTCTTTGACCTCGCCATGCTTCACATCCTCACCACCAGCACCCTCGACGCCCTCCGCGCCAACTACCCCGAAGGCCGCTTCGAACCCCGCCGCTTCCGTCCCAATCTCATCATCAACACCGCCGGCCAGAAGGGCTTCGTCGAAAACGACTGGATCGGCAAAACCCTCGCCATCGGACCCGACGTCAAACTCCAGATCACCGGACCCTGCCCCCGCTGCGTCATGACCACCCTCGCCCAGGGCGATCTCCCCAAAGACCCCGGCATCCTCAAAACCGCCGCCAAATTCAACAACGTCCAGGTCGGCATCTACGCCACCATCCTCACTCCCGGCACCATCCGCATCAACGACCCGGTCATAATCTTGTAGCGGGAATTGAGCCATTGAATCATCGGGTCATTGAATCATTGTCCGCTCGCCAAGAATCAATGACTCAATGACCCGATGACTCAATGATTCAATCGCCAGCCACTCATTTCTTCAGGACCCCACGAATGAACACCCCTGCCCTCCTCTCCATCCAAATCGGCAAACCCCAATCCTACGGCTCCGACTCTGCCACCAACACCCACGACAAACCCTGGACCACCGGCTTCTTCAAAGCCCCCATCACCGGCCCCATCTTCGCTTCCCACACCCACCTCGACGGCGACGGCCAGGCCGACCTCAAACACCACGGCGGACCGGACAAGGCCATCCTCGCCTACTCCGCCGACCACTACCACCAATGGCAATCCGACATCAACCGCGAACTCCCCTTCGGCGCCTTCGGCGAAAACCTCACCATCGCCGGCCTCTCCGAAGAAACCGTCCACATCGGCGACCTCTTCTCCATCGGCTCTGTGCTCGTCGAAGTCTCGCAACCCCGCCAACCCTGTTGGAAACTCGCACGCCGCTGGCGCATGAACGAACTCGTCCCGATGGTCATCAACAACGGCCGCACCGGCTGGTACCTCCGCGTCCTCCGCGAAGGCCTCCTCGAAGCCGGCATGCCCGTCCAACTCCTCCAGCGCCCTAACCCCGACTGGCCCGTCTCCCGCGCCAACCGCATCCTCCACCACCACAAGAAAGACCTCGACCTCACGCTCCAGCTCGCCGCCGTCCCCAAACTCGCCGGTGCCTGGACCGATGAACTGCTCGAACGCGCCGCCCGCCTCCGCGAATCCGCCCCCGTCTAAAAAAAACATCGCCCGACGTCAACAACCGTCGGGCGATGCACACAATATTCTGTTGCAACCTGATCGCTTACCGGCGACGACGCGCCACCAGCGCCAACGCGCCGACTGCCGCCACACCCAGCGATGCCGGTTCCGGCACCGCTTGTGCAGTCAGGCTGAAATTGCTGAACGAGCCGCCCGTCGTCCGGTTGTCGCCAAACTGAATGAACGAAACCCCACCCGTCAGCCCCGTTTCACTCACCGGCGTCGCATTCACCAGAACCCCATTCAGGTACCAGCTCATCGTCCCCGTCGTCGTTCCCGTCGGCGTAAAGATCGAATCCACCGTCACCGTCGTCCCGACCGCCCCGCCCGTCAATGCCGATGCCGACGGCGAAAACGAATTATCGCTCGCGGTCCCCAGCCCTTCAAAAATCTCGAAATAATTCCCGTTCGACAGCGCATCCCGATCCAGTATCAATCCCACCGGATCGTTATTGCTGATCGCCTGCGCCAAGGTGTTATGCGCGTTTCCGCTGTTGTACAGAAAGGCCATCTCCAGACCATGCCCGCCCGTCGCCGACGGCAACGCCATCGTCATTTCCAAGTCATACGCGTACCCCACCACCGGCACGATCGGCAGCGTCAGGTTCGTGATCGTCTTCGTGTCCTCGCCCCCCGACAGATTCGCCGACGGGCTCGTGATCGTCGCGGAATTGCTTCCCGAGTATTGCCAGTCCGCGTCTGGCGTGCCGCTGGTCGAGGTGACCACCGGATATCCGATGTACGTCGCCGAAGCACTCCCGCCATCCAACCCCGTCGCCACCGCCGGCGCATTTCCGATGATCGCATTCGGATCGCTGCTGGCCGCATTCACGTTCGATGCCGGCGCCGCAAAGGTGTCCGAATAGACCACATCATACGACCCGGTGAAGATCGTCGCCCGCGCCGACGTCACCGCCGTCGCGGCAACTGCCATTGCCAAAACCAAAGCATAAGTCTTCATGGTGAACTACTTTCCTTCCTTAATTCGTGACACTTGTTCAAACATACACGGCGCGACGCACACCGCTTTTGCCTGACAAATTGAAACAAACGCGTGGCTCCGGGAAGTACTCTCTCAACCCAAGAGGCTCGCTACACAATACGAAAAATACTCCGTAATTCCCGCAAGGCAAATGAAATTTAGAGAATCTCGAAATGTAATTTACGAATTCCTGACAACCCTCCAGTTATCGGAACCCACCCCTTCCTCACACCCCCGCTGTCTATAAAAAAGGCCCGCAGAAATTACTCTGCAGGCCCTCTTCATTCAGCCATTGACTGTCTGTAAACGCGTCCCCCCCTCCCTCGTTTACCGGCGCTGCGCCTGGAAGCAGTCACGGCAATAAACCGGACGGCTGCCCGACGGCTTGAACGGGACTTCCGTCGGCTTGCCGCAGGAAGCGCAAGTCGCCGGGAACATCTGACGCGGGCCGCGATCGCCGCCGCCGCCGCCGTAGCCGCCACGGCCACCGCCGCCGCCACCGCCGTAGCCACCGCGACCGCCGCCGCCGTAACCGCCGCCGCCGCCGCTGCCGCCCTGCTGGGCCTTCTTGGCGTCACGGCAGGTCTTGCAACGCTTCGGTTCGTTGGTGAACCCGCGTTCGGCAAAGCGCTGCTGCTCGTCAGCCGAGAAGGTGAATTCCGCGCCGCAGTCGACGCATACGATGGTCTTGTCCTCGTAACCCATACGAGAAACTCCTTGGAAATAGTGGGATGCGTCGGACGGTTTCAGGAAATGGCTTCGGCCAGGCTGAACACGGAGAGCAATTGCCCACGGACAGGGTAACCATGCTACCTGAACGCAGGAAGGAAGGGAATACCCAATATCCCACAATTGTAGGCAGGTACTTAGGTAGGAACTAACAGCCCCGCAATTCTTGCGCCTCCGGGGAACCCCCGCGAACCGTCAATTCGCCAATTCGTTAAACCGTGAACCGACTTAACGACTTGAAGATTTGACGGTTAACGACTCACCCCCTACTTCCCCCGCGCCCCCCGCACCGCCTCCACAAACGCCTTCGCATTTGCCGTAATCCCCGCCCAGTCCCCCTTGTTGCAGGCATCCTTGCTCACCAGCGACGACCCCGCGCCCACGCACACCGCCCCCGCCTTGATCCATTCGCCGGCCGTTTTCAAATCCACCCCGCCCGTCGGCGTCAACTTCAGGAACGGCATCGGCGCGAGAATATCCTTGAAGTACCCCGGCCCCAGCGTCGTCGCCGGAAACACCTTCACCACATCCGCCCCCGCGCTCCACGCATTCAAAATCTCCGTCGGCGTATACGCCCCTGGTATCACCGCCTTGCCCAACCGCTTCGCCGTCTCAATCACGCGCACATCCATCACCGGCGAAAACACAAACTCCGCCCCCGCATGAATCGCACTCGCCGCCGTGCCGGGATCCAGCACGGTGCCGACGCCGACGACAATCTTTTCACCAAACGTATCGACAAGTTTTTCAATTCCGCTGATCGCCTTCGGCGTCGACATCGTCACTTCGATGCCGATGACGCCGCCTTCGAGCAGAGCGCTGGCGATATCCTTGAGCTGATCCGCCGACGAAGCGCGGATGACCGCGACGACACCACATTCCTGCAACCGCTGCAGCGCCAGTTCTTTTTTCATTGCCATCACTCCACCGAAGTTAAACACGAAGGACCCGAAGAGCACAAAGGGCCACGAAGAGCGGAGATTATACGGGAGCAGCCGCCGCTGGGGGAGTCGGTGCCGTGCTGATTGACGCATAGGTTTTTGCCGGGAATACGCCGGCGGAAACTTCGCCACCTCTTTTTGAAACCGCACGCTCCCCACCACGCACCAACCCGCAGCAAGACCCCTTCAGAGGAGCCCCCATGCCCCGTTTCCCTCATTCGATCATTGATCGCTGGAATGTCATTCGTCATTCCCCCGTCCTCCTCGTCCTCATCCTCTCCATCTGCATCGCGCTCTGCGCCTGGGCCGACTCTCTACCGGCACCCCAACCCTCCCTCACCCCAAACCCCGGCGAAACCGAAATCCCCGTCACCTTCCTCGCCGGCCACGACACCAACCCCATCGACCACGGCCGCCCCGTCATCCTCATTGCCTCCGCCCTCGGCATCCCCGAACAAACCTTCCGCGACGCGTTCAAAGCCGTCCACCCCGCACCCCCCGGCCGCGGCCCCACCGCCGACGAAGCCCGCGCCAACAAAGCCGCCCTCTTGAAAACCCTCGCTCCCCTGGGGATCACCAACGACCGCCTCGACGAAGTCTCCAACTTCTACCGCTACAACCGCAGCGCCGGCGAAACCTGGAAACAGACCCCCGCCCAGGCCTACGCCCGAATCAAAGACGGCAAAATCCTCGGCTTCATCCTCACCAATCCCGGCGCCGGCTACAGCTCCCCCCCGGAAATAAACATCGCCGGCTTCCCCGACGCCCACGCCACCGCCACCCTCTCCTTCACCACCGACCTCACCACCAACGGCTCCATCAAAGAAATCACACGCCACCGCTAACCCCAACGCAAACCATCGCCGCAGTGGCGACGCTCTTCCTTTGCTTCGAAGTTCCAACCGCACTTCTCCCTCACCAACCACAACCCATCCACCACCCCACCCCCCATTCTGAATTCACTGACTCACTCATTCTGAATTCCCCCCCTGCCACCACTGCTACCACTAAAAATCGCCCCCTCGCCACCCTCCTTCTTCCCCGCATTTTGCCTTCCAGTCCCCCAAACCTCTAGAATCGCTCTCGTACGCCATTCTCTGACCCATGAGGACGCCATGCCTTTCACATACGAACCCACCTTCCAGCACGATCCCGCCGCCCATCACGAAACGCCCTACCGCAAATTGACCGGCGATTTCGTCAGCACCACCACGCTCAACGGCAAGTCCTTCCTGCAAGTGGCCCCCGAAGGCCTCCGCCTCCTCGCCAGGGAAGCCTTCAACGACATCTCCTTCTTCCTCCGCCCCGCCCACCTGAAACGGCTGCGCGAGGAACTCGACGATCCGGAGGCCTCCGACAACGATCGCTTCGTCATCTACACTCATCTGCAAAACGCCGTCACCGCCGCCGCCGGACTCCTCCCCTCCTGCCAGGACACCGGCACCGCCATCGTCATGGGGAAAAAAGGCAAGCGCGTCCTGACCGATGCCGACGACGCCGAAGCGCTCTCCGCCGGCATCTACGACACCTACCAGGAAAAGAACCTGCGCTACTCGCAAATCGCCCCGCTCGAAATGTTCAAGGAGAAGAACACGGCGAACAATCTGCCGGCACAAATCGATCTCTACGCCGAAACCTCCCCCGACACCGCCGATGAATACTCCTTCCTCTTCATCGCAAAAGGCGGCGGCAGCGCCAACAAATCCTATCTCTACCAGCAAACCCCCGCCGTCCTCAACGAGGAAGCTCTCGCCAATTTCATCCAGACCAAACTTAAGGAAATCGGCACCTCCGCCTGCCCCCCCTACCACCTCGCCGTCGTCATCGGCGGCACCAGCGCCGAAACCAACCTCAAAATCGTGAAGCTCGCCAGCACCGGCTACCTCGACGATCTCCCCACCACCGGCAGCACCGGCGGCCGCGCCTTCCGCGACCCCGCCTGGGAGAAAAAAGTCTACGACATGTGCACCAAATCCGGCATCGGCGCCCAGTTCGGCGGAAAATACTTCGCCCACGACGTCCGCGTCGTTCGCCTCTCCCGCCACGCCGCCTCCTGCCCCGTCGGCATCGGCGTCTCCTGCTCCGCCGACCGCAACATCAAAGCCAAGATCACCAAAGACGGCGTCTTCCTCGAGCAGCTCGAACGCCACCCCGAACAATTCCTCCCCGAGAAACAGCCCGAACTCGCCCCACCCGTCAACATCAACCTCAACCTCGGCATGGACAAGGTCCGCGCCATCCTCACCAAGTTCCCCGTCAAAACCCGCCTCAACCTCACCGGCACCATCATCGTCGCACGCGACGCCGCCCACGCCCGCATCAAGCAACTCCTCGATTCAGGCAAACCCATGCCCCAATACTTCAAGGACTTCCCCGTCTACTACGCCGGCCCCGCCAAAACCCCGCCCGGCATGCCCTCCGGATCCTTCGGCCCCACCACCGCCGGCCGCATGGACTCCTTCGTCGACCTCTTCCAGTCCCACGGCGGCTCCCTCGTCATGCTCGCCAAGGGCAACCGCTCCAAAGCCGTCACCGACGCCTGCAAAAAACACGGCGGCTTCTACCTCGGCTCCATCGGCGGCCCCGCGGCGATTTTGGCGCAGAACAATATCAAGAAGGTGGAACTCGTCGACTTCGAAGACCTCGGCATGGAAGCCATCCGCAAAATCGAAGTCGAAAACTTCCCCGCGTTCATCGTCGTCGACGACAAAGGCAACGACTTCTTCGTGGGTTTGACGTGAGACCCGAAGCGAGACAAGAACTACATTGCTAAGGAAGCAGCTGGCGAAGAGTGCCCGTGGCCGCGTTCGGTCCGCCGGATTATTATTCGCTCCACCATGAGCGACATCCTCATCAGAATCAAACGCGCTGTCCTCGCCGGCCACTACCAATTCACCGAAAAGGCCCGCGTTGAATTGGAAATCGACGGCCTCGTCGAATCCGACGCCCTCGAATCCATTCTCAATGCAGTCGCTATCTACAAAACCATCCGCTCGACGAGTCTCGTTCGCCGACAACGACGCGAATACCTCCACATCATCGTCAGCACCAATCTGGAGGGCCTTCCAATTTACACAAAGGGAAAACTTGTTGCTGAAGGCGGCGTTGAAACCTATTATTTACTCGTATCGTCAAAGCGCGCCGATTAATGCCTATGCTTAAAATCCACACATGTCCCACCTGCGGCAGCAAGCGAATCCGCCTCGTCCGTCGGGGCGTCACCCGCACCTTTCGTGGCCGCACCTATCAAGTGCCCGATGTTGAATTCCATGAATGCCCCAACTGCGGCGAAAAGCTTTACGGCCGCGAAGCCATGCACAAGCTCGAGTCGTACCGGCCCAAGCTCCAAGCAAGCGCATGAAAGTGCAACGTCATGAACTCGTCGACTTCGAAGACCTCGGCATGGAAGCCATCCGCAAAATCGAAGTCGAGAACTTCCCTGCCTTCATCATCGTCGACGACAAGGGCAATGACTTCTTCGTGGGGCTTACTTAATCTGATCGGGTTTCAACATGGACGACCGTCGAAAACGTGCCTACCGCTTACTGCTGTACCACTGCATGCTCGACCTTCGAGCAGGCGGTCCCTCCTTCGAGCCCGATGATTTAGCTGCCGTAGATCAGGGAACGGTCCGCGAAATCGGAGAAGACCTGCGCCACTCCAAGCTCGTAGCGTACTGGTTACACAATCTCGCAAAGTACAGCGCCGATGATTTTGTGGGTTTCAACGAGAGCGCGTTCTGGGGACAACACGAATTTTTCAAAGCAAAATCGCCAATTCCCGAGCGCTTCGGAAGCTATCGATCAGCGTTCGATAGATCGCTTCTACAAGAACAATAGAAGTGTCGGGTGCCATTGTTCTAACCCCAATCTCGGGGGTTAGAACAATGCCTCATGTGCGTGTTCGAAATCTAGCTGCATCCGCTCAAATTCTCGCCCAAATTGCGCACCAATCGTATAGAATCCCCGGTATGCCCGCAGTCACCATCAGTTTCAGAATCCCCGCCGATCTGGCTTCTAAACTCGAAGCCGAAGCCCGTAAGACAGGCGTCTCAAAGTCCGCTATCGTCCGCGACGCTTTGGTGAAGTATCTCCCCCGCATGAAATCTCGGCGCTAAATCGTACCCAGTCTCACTCAGTCGTCTTTCCGGAATGTCGCGCTCCACTTCCGCCACGCGCTCGTGTTACAATGACTTCATGAGCCCGAGCACGCAACTCATCGATCAACTCTTCGCCGACAAAGTTCTCGCCGCGCGCCAACGAACCCTCGAAGAAAAATTCCTCGCCGGTGGAAATCTTTTTCTGGCCGCCGTCGAACGCATGAAAATCGGCATCCTGATGCGGAATCCCAACGCCACCGATGAGCAAATCCAAGCAGAGATTCAACGACGCCTCGCCGTTTCCCGCCACATGGAGAATCGCGAGTGAATCCTAATGAGATTGTCGCCAAAGTCATTGCGGCCCTCCATCGATCCAAAATACCCTTCATGATCGTCGGTTCCTTTTCAAGCAATGTCTACGGCGTAGAACGCACCACGCAGGATGCTGATTTCGTCATGCAATTGGAACCGCATTCCATTAGCAAACTGATCCAAGAACTGGGACCCGATTTCAAACTTGATCCGCAGCTTGGATTCGAAACCGTCACAATGACCTCTCGCTATGTCGCCAGTCACATTGATCCCTTGTTCAAAATCGAATTCTTTCTTATCAGCGACGATGCCCACGATCTCGAGCGCTTCAGCCGCCGCAGAATGGGACAACTCCACGGAAATCAACTTCCACTCCCCAGTCCCGAGGACGTCATCGTCACGAAACTTCGATGGTCCAAAGGCGGCAAGCGCACCAAAGACATCGAAGACGTAAAGAATGTCCTCGCCGTCCAAACCCCCGCCAACCTCGACCTCCCCTACATCCGCCACTGGACCACCCAGCACGGCACCCGCGAACTCTTCGAAAAACTCCTCAACGATACCCCCGTTATTTGATCTGATCCGCCCCCGCGCCCTCACACCGCCCACTCACACCGCCCCATATCCACCCGCCCATCCTTCTCGAAAACCAACCCCAACGCAAAATCCCACGCGTCGTTCCCTCACGGCTGCATCCGCGCCTTCTCCTCCAACGCCTTGACCTTGTCCTGTATCTCCTGCGGAAGCTTCTTCACTTCCTCCGAATCGGCCGGCCCGTCATAAAGAACTTTCCCGGCATCCACTTCCGCAACCGTCAAATGCTTCTCATTGCCATCACGCTTCAACGTGATGCGGTATTTCGAATCCACACGCGTAATCTCCCCCCGCGACGTCGTCCCTTCCGCACCATCTCCCGGCGACACCTGACCCACCTGCTCCAGATCCTTCACCAGCGGCGCAACTTCCGCCGGCACCTCCGACTTCTCCTTCGCCGTCGTGTACGGCCCGTCATAAATCTCCTTGCCGTCACGATCCTTCACCACCACCGTCGACACCCCCTCCTTGCTCGTCTCCAGCGTGATGTCGTACTCCCCGTTCACCAGACGCCGCACCATCGAACCATCCCCGTTGGCGACGATCGTCTTCCGCAACCCATGCTGCCACGGCGCTGCCCCTTCCCCACCGCCCCCGAGCGGCATCGCCGGAGCCACCCGGAACCCCCCATCATCCTCCATCACCGGCACTTCCTTCTCCATCAGCTTCACCGTCACCGTCGTCCGCTGCCCGCCACGGATAATGCCCAGCTTCACCGCATCCCCCGCCTGCTTCGACCGCACCAGCACCGCCAACTGCGGCCCGTTCACCAGTAACTGATCGTCAAACTTCTCCAGCACATCGTTCTGCTCCAGCCCCGCCTCCGCCGCCGGCGCACCCTTCTCCACATACAACACCACCAGCCCCATCCCACGATGCAGTTTCAACTGATCGCGCAGCACCGCCGGCACCGGCCCCGTCGCCACACCCATGTACGCCGCCTTTTCCTTCGCCGCCGGACCCGGCGCAAACATCAGTTGCCCCTGCCCCGGAGCGACGTACTGCGCAAGCTCCACACGCGCCCGACCGATCTGCCGGGCAAGGCGCGCCTGCACCTGCTCGGTAATCCGTCGCTGCAATTGCTGCATCTGATCCGCCTGCGCGTTCGCATCGCTGATCACCATCCCGTCCGGCGTGATCACCACATGCCCAATTCCATCGGCCATCGCCGGCATCGCCAGCAACGCCGCCAACAACGCCGACATTGGAATCGCCTTCCGCATAGTTCACCTTTCCTTGACCCGCCCGCTGTTATCCAAACCTCTGCCGACACTCCCTGCCGACACTCACCGCTCAATACGGCTGAATCCGCACATATCCGACCTTCTCGATCGGCTCCGTCATCTGGTACGTCGCCTTCTCACTCGGATCAAACCACTGCGTCTGCCGCAACTGCTCCTCTCGCACCACGCGCACCGGCGTCTGATCCTCCAGAATCCGCGTCCCGCCATCCACCTCGCGCGACAGCTCCACCTGGTCCATCACCCCAACGCTCGCCTGCTGCACCGGAATGCTGCGCGCCGGCGCCGTGACCCCTCCCGCACTTTGCTGCCGGAGAAACTGAATCGTCACTACCATCGCCAGACACGCCGCCAGCGCCGAAGCCGTCCCCGCCCACACCCGCAACATCCGCACCGACTGCCGCCGCGCCCGCTCCAGCGAATGCGTGCCTGCTTCGCCCTCGCCCTCGCGGCGCATCTTTTCCCGAAACGCCGCCCCCGCCCGCCCACGCTGCGTATCCAGCTTCTTCTGCAGATGCGCACTGATCAGCACATCCGCCTTGTCCGGCTCGTTCATCGGAGGAAAAACAGTCATCACTTCACTCCCTCGGCGCGTGATCCCGAAGACATCGGCTCCGCCAGATCCGCCAGCTTCTCCCGCAGCATCGCCCGCGCCCGGCTCAACCGCATGTCCACCGCCGGCGGCGACATCTCCAGCAACTCCCCTATCTCCTTCGCCGACATCCCTTCGTAATACCTCAACGTCACTGCCATCCTCGTCGTCTCATCCAACTTCTCGAGCGCCGCCTGCACCTGCGATTCGCGCTCCCGCTCTACCGTCGCCATCGCCGGGTCCGGATCGTCCGAAGCCACATCCGGAAACTCCGTCACCATCACCTTCTTCCGCCGCCTCTGGTCGATCGCCGCATTCCGCACAATCTGCAGCAGCCATCCGCCGAACCGGCTCTCTTCCTGCAGCCGCGGCAACTCCTGCCACGCCCGCAAAAACGCATCCTGCACCGCATCACCGGCTCGGTCCGAATCCCCCAGCAGCGCGTACGCAACCGCCAGCGCCGAACGCTCATACCGCTCAATCAGCGCCGCAAACGCATCCGCCGCTTGATCGTCCCTGCGTCGCGCCCGGCTCACCAGATCCTGCACGAGTTCGGCCAATCCGCCCTCCGGTTTTCTATCCAATAAGACGCCGCCTCTCCCCCCAACCTAACGCCTCTCCCGCAAATTCCCCCCTTTCGACAATTTTCGCGTTTACATCCCCCCCTTTTCCAGTACCCTATCCCCCGGATTATCGGATAATCCTCGCCATTCACGCCCAACTGTTCAACGCCCCGCTCATCAAGTATGCACGCCACCACGCTTGCGTCGTCGCGAACCCCTCCCCAACAAATATGCCCCCACCCACGCTTGCGTCGTCGCGAACCACGCATACAACAACTTTACCCCCCTCCATCTCGGCCCCCACGCGAGAACAAAGCGGAGCCGACGCCCCCGTCGGCAGCCGAAACGCCGCTTCAAACAATGCCCCGATACCGCAGGTTAGCCGACGGTTTTAACCGCCGCGTTTGCCCTTACCAACCATTATCATGCCTCCCGCCCTCGACCGCGCCGGCGCAAATACCCCCCACCTCCCCAGCCTCACCCCAACAACTCTCCCTCTCCCACGCTACAATAACCCAATAACCCCAGTGGGAGCACCCCCTCATGCCGCCCATCGACCCCCTCTCCGCCAACCACGGCCTCCTCCTCTTCGCCGCAATCCTCCTCGCCGGCGCAGGCGCCCCCATCCCCCTCGCCCCTATCCTCCTCGCCATCGGCGCCATGGCCGCCGCCGGCCACATCAACCCCGCCGTCGCTTTCCTCCTCCCTGCACTCTGCCTCGTCCCCGGAGATGCCCTCTGGTTCCTCCTCGGCCGCCGCTTCGGACAGGGCATCCTCCACATCGTCTGCAAATTCACCTTCGAACGCGATACCTGCATCCGCTCCACACAGGACCGCTTCGCACGCTACGGCCTCCGCACTCTCCTCATCGCTCGCTTCGTCCCAGGACTCAGCACCCTCGCCTCCCCCATGGCCGGCGCCGCACTCAACCCCTTCCAACGCTTCCTCCCCTACGAATTCGCCGGCGCTCTCCTCTACTCCGCCGCCTACCTCCTCCTCGGGTTCCTCTTCTCCAACCAGCTCGGCACCATGGTCCAGGTCCTCGAAGACGCCGGCATCCGCCTCACCGTCGCCGCCATCATCCTCGTACTCCTCTACGCCGGTTCCAAGCTCGCCATGCGCTGGTGGCTCATCCGCCAGATGCACTCCATCTCCATCGAAGCCGCCAGCATCCCCAAAGACCCCGATCACGAACCCCTCATCGTCGACCTCCGCGGCCGCAACGACCTCACCGCCGACCCCCACATCATCCCCGGCGCCCACCGCTGGAAAATGGACGAACTCCTCAACGCCGCCAAATCCCTCCCCCGCGACACCCTCATCGTCCTCATCTGCGCCTGCCCCAACGACGCCACCAGCACCCGCGCCGCACTCTCACTCCGCGCCAAAGGCTTCCCCAAGGCCCGCCCCCTCCGCGGCGGACTCCACTCCTGGCGCGCCGCCGGCCTCCCCCTCCAACCCGCAACCCCGCCGACTCCCGCCCTCATCCCCGCCTAACCCCTCCCCCCTTCTTAATCTTCATCTATATCATAATCCTAATCTCCGGCCGCAATTACGCGCACTTCAAAGAAGCCTAAAATCACCCAAACATCGATCTCCCTACCTCATCCATTCCCGCCACTCAACTCGCTCGCAGACAACCGCAAAATCGCATACAATAAAAGCCGTCATGGAGGACCCGTTCGCCGACCCATCCGGGCCCGGCGCAACCCACTCTCCTACGTTACAGAACCCGACCCACCCGATTCGTAAAAGGGCGACTCATGCTCGACCAGGACTCCCGCATTACCGACTTGCAGATCGAACACGAACTGCAGGAAAGCTACCTCACCTACGCCATGTCCACCATCATGGACCGCGCTCTCCCCGACGTCCGCGACGGCCTCAAACCTTCGCAACGCCGAATCCTCGTCGCCATGAACGACCTCCAGCTCGGACCCCGCTCCAAACATCGTAAATGCGCCAAGATCGCCGGCGATACCTCCGGTAACTACCACCCCCACGGCGAAGCCGTCATCTACCCCACCCTCGTCCGCCTCGCCCAGGAATGGGCCATGCGCTACAAGCTCGTCGATGGCCAGGGCAACTTCGGCTCCCTCGACGGCGATCCCCCCGCCGCCATGCGTTACACCGAAGCCCGCATGGCCGCTCCCGCCATGGAACTTATGGAGGACATCAAGGAAGACACCGTCGACTTCATCCCCAACTACGACGAAACCCGCGAAGAACCCACCGTCCTCCCCTCCAAATTCCCCAACCTCCTCGTTAACGGCTCCCAGGGCATCGCCGTCGGCATGGCCACCTCCCTCCCGCCGCACAACCTCCGCGAAATCTGCGACGCCATCGTCAAACTCATCGACGAACCCGAAGCCACCATCAAAGATCTCATGAAGATCGTCAAAGGCCCCGACTTCCCCACCGGCGGCATCATCTGCGGCAAACAGGGCATCCTCGACGGCTACACCACCGGGCGCGGCCGCATCACCGTCCGCGGCGAAGTCAAAATCGAAACCGGCCTCCGCGGCGGCAAAGAACAGCTCGTCATCACCGAAATCCCCTACCAGGTCATCAAGAAATCCCTCGTCGAGCAAATCGCCGAGTGCGTCAAAGAAGACAAGATCAAGGACATCTCCGACGTCCGCGACGAATCCGACCGCGAACACGCCGTCCGCATCGTCGTCGAGCTCAAACGCGATGCCGACCCCAACGTCGTCATCAACCAGCTCTACAAAAACACCCAGCTCCAGGACACCTTCTCGATCATCAACATCGCCCTCGTCAACCGCCAGCCCCGCACGCTGGGCCTGCGCGACATGATCCAGCTCTACATCGACCACCGCGTCGAAGTCATCCGCCGCCGCACCGCCTTCCGCCTGAAGAAAGCCCGCCAGCGCGCCCACATCCTGGAAGGCTTGATCCTCGCATTGGCCGACATCCACGCCGAGGAAATCACCGGCAAGAGCAGCGGTGGCAAGATCGACATCATGGGCGTCATCGAACTCCTGCGCAACCGCAAAGTCTCCCCCGACGTCCCCACCGCCAAGGCCAACCTGATGAAGAAGAAATTCTCCATCGACGAAGCCCTCACCTGGAAGACCGCCATTCCCAAGGCCTTCAAAAAGCGCATCGATGAAGAAGTCAAACGCAACGGCGGGATGACCCTCTCCAGCGCCCAGGCCGACGCCATCCTCACCATGCAGCTCCAGCGCCTCGTCGGCCTTGAAATCGACAAGCTCACCGACGAATACAACCGCCTCGTCGAGGAAATCGAAGGCTACGAAGCCATCCTCGCCGACCACAAACTCGTCCTCGACATCATCCGCGAGGACACCCTCGAAATGAAAGAAAAGTACGGCGACGACCGCCGCACCCAGATCACCAACGATGCCACCGACATCAACATCGAAGACCTCATCGCCGACGAACAGGTCGTCGTCACCATCTCCCACGAGGGCTACATCAAGCGCATGCCCCTCGACACCTACCGCAAGCAGGGTCGCGGCGGCCGCGGCGTCATCGGCGCCGACTCCAAGGAAGGCGACTTCATTGAATCCCTCTTCATCGCCAGCACCAAAGACTACCTGATGTTCTTCACCAACCTCGGCCGCGTCTACTGGCAGAAGGTCTACGACATCCCCAACCTCCCGCGCCAGTCCAAAGGCCGCTCCATCGCCAACCTCCTCGAAATGCAGGCCGAGGAAAAACTCGCCCAGGTCCTTGCCGTCCGCGATTTCGAAGACGAGGGCAAGCACCTCTTCTTCGCCACCGCCCAGGGCGTCGTCAAGAAGACCCTCCTCAAGGCCTTCGGCAACGTCATGAAGCGCGGCATCATCGCCATCGGACTCGAATCCAAGGATGCACTCATCGGCGTCGCCGTCACCAATGGCAACGACCAGATCCTCCTCGCCACCAGGGAAGGCATGGCCATCCGCTTCCAGGAAGACGACGTCCGCGACATGGGCCGGCCCGCCGCCGGCGTCTCCGGCGCCGACCTCGCCAAGGGCGACGAAGTCGTCGACCTCGTCATCATCCCCCACGGCCAGGAAACCGGCGACAACCAGGTCACCGTCCTCACCGCCTGCGAGAACGGCTACGGCAAACGCACCCCCGTCGAGGAATACCGCCTCACCCGCCGCGGCGCCAAGGGCGTCATCAACATCAAGACCACCGACCGCAACGGCCCCGTCGTCGGCGTCAAACCCGTCCGCGACGGCGACGAACTCATGATGATCACCAAGGGCGGCCAGGTCGTCCGCATCGGCGTCACCGGCGAACTTCGCGAAATGGGCCGCAATACCCAGGGCGTCCGTCTCCTCAAACTCGACCCCACCGACAAACTCGTCGCCGTCGCCCGCGTCGTCCCCGAAGAAGAATCGGAGGCCGAACCCACCCTCCCCAGCACGTGACCCGTTTAACCGGCCCGCTCGTCGGGCCGCGTAACCGCCCGCCAACCAGAAACGCCCGCTCTCCCAAGAGCGGGCGTTTTCATTGCATGAGGTCTTTACGCTAAACGCCCCTCAATCGCCTGAAGAATGGGCTTTGCCAGAAACACCTGTCCCCACTCGCGCCCTGAAGTCTCGACTAGCATCCCCGCCTTTTGTAGCTGCGATATGGCTAGACGCGCCGTCGGATTGCTCGTCTTGAGCAATTGCTGTGCACGCGCCGCCGTGATGTACGGATTCATGAACAACTCGTCCAACAGAATGAGAGCCTTTCCCTTCCCGCGAAGCTTCACGCGATACTTCTCCTGAAGATGCAAAAGCTTGCTCGCCCGGTTCACTGCCTCGACCGACATCGCTTCCACCCCCGTCAGAAAGTATTTCAGCCACCCGTTCCAATCCGCAGCCGTTCGCACCGCCTGCAGCCTTTCATAGTACTCCTGCCGGCGCTCTTCGATATACGCCGACAAGTAAAGCAAAGGCTGTGAAAGCCGCCCTCGCTCCATTAGAAACAGCGTGATCAGCAGACGGCCCACGCGGCCATTCCCATCCAGAAACGGATGGATCGCTTCAAATTGCTCGTGAATTAATCCACACTGAATCAAATCCGGCATCGTTCCCCGAACATTCATGAACACTTCCCATTTCCCCAACACCTCCATCAGATCTTCCGTCGGGGGCGGAACATACGTTGCCGTCTCTATCGTGCTCCCCGCAGGTCCGATCCAATTCTGGCTCCGTCGAAATTCTCCCGGCGTCGCATGCTCCCCTCTCACGCCTTTCATCAAATGTGCATGTATTTCCCGAACGAGCCTCAAGCTCAGCGGCAGCCGCTTCAACTGTCGGATGCCGTGCTCCAGCGCACGGACGTAGTTTCGCACTTCCCGCACGTCTTCGGGATCACGCTTTGACGTCCCCGGAGCCATCTCATCGAGCAGCAACTCGGACAAATTGGTCGTCGTCCCTTCAATCCGACTCGACAACACCGCCTCGCGACGCACATACGGCTCAATCACCAAATGCGGGTTCGGCAGGTTACGCCCCAACCCCGAAAGCTCGCTCAGCGCCGCATCGGCCTTCGATAACAGCAAAACCAACGCGTCGTCGTAGATCATTTTCGGCGGAAGCGGCGCTGGGACAAATGCCCAATAACCCCGCGGACTCCGCACAACATGGCCGGCTTCAGGGCTCTGAAATGCTTCAGGTCGCATCTGATTCCTTTGAAAGCGGACTTTAAAAGCCCGGAACGCTTTGAAAGTTTTCGGCATTAATCTTACAAAGCGATCCCGGTCTTCGCCAACTCTTCTTCCCGATTTACCCTCCCAGATGCTCCATGAGCCCAAAGGCATGGCAATCCGTCCTTCCCGGCGCCCACTCCCCTTAAGCCCCCGCTCCCTTTCCCATCTTCACCCACAACCATCCGTCACACTTCCTTAATCATCCCTTCGCGCGCCGAAGCTACTCTCCGTGCGTTTCACTTCACAAACCGGAGTCCCGCATGCGCACTGCCCTCACCACCCTCTCCACTGCCGCCCTCCTCGCACTCGCCACCTCCGCCGCAAGCGCCGCCGTTACTTACATCGGCGACGCCATCATCCCCGGCAACGGCACGGATCTCTCCGGTCTCCCCGCGACCATCCTCGAAGATGGCGTTTCCCGCCAGAATGAACTCAGCGGCTTCGGCTCCGGCCTCGCTTACGCCGGCGGAAACACCTTCTACGCACTTGCCGACCGTGGCCCCAATAAAGTCGCCTACACCGGCGGCGCTGCCGTCGACAACACCACCTCCTGGGACAACCGCTACCAGCAGTTCCAAATCAACGTCACCCCCAATGGCACCATGACCAATGGCGTCTACTCCTCCTATACCGTCAACGCCACGAACTCCGCCACCACCCTCCTCTCCAATTCCCAGGGCGTCCAGTACATCGGCCTCAGCACCGCCTTCAGCACCAATCCCAACATCGAAAACCATCGTCTTGATCCCGAAGGCATCCGTGTCGCACCCGACGGCACCACCTGGATATCCGACGAGTACGGCCCCTACATCCTCCACTTCAACCAGCAGGGCCAGGAGATCGGCTCGCTTCCCCTCCCCGCAGGCTTCCAGATCGCCAACCCCGGTCCCACCGCCACCTACGAAGCCGCCAACAATACGACCGGCCGCACCACCAACCGCGGCGCCGAAGGCCTCGCCATCTCCCCCGACGGCAAAACCCTCGTCGTCATGATGCAAAGCTCCCTCACCCAGGACGGCGGCCTCAACGGCACCAACGACCGCGTCCTCGTCTACGACCTCACCAACCCCTCCGCCGCCCCCAGGCAATACCTCTACCAGCTCGACTCCAAGGCCACCCCCATTTCCGAACTCCTCGCCGTCAACAACCACCAGTTCCTCGTCGATGAACGCGACGGCAACGGCGGCGCCAGCGGCATCAAGAAGCTCTACTCCATCGACATCTCCCAACCCACCGCACCCACCGATCTCACCAGCACCGCCTACGCCGGCACTACCGCCACCAACGGCCTCCCCACCACCGGCACCCCCGCCGGCGTCACTCCCCTCACCAAGACTCTCTTCGCCGACATCGGCCAACTCCTCAACAACGCCTCCCCGTCTCCGTTCTCGAACGTCGACGGCACGAACGGCCTCCCCGACAAAATCGAAGGCTACGCCTGGGGCCCCGACCTCCCCGACGGCCGCCACCTCCTCCTCGCCACCAACGACAACGACTTCGCCCAGCCCGGCACCGTCCCCGGATACGCCAACTACATCTTCGCCTTTGCCGTCGATTCCTCCGACGTCCCCAACTTCCAGCAGGAAGCCTTCACCGCCGTCCCCGAACCCGCCTCCCTCGGTCTCATCACGCTCGGCTCCCTGTTCCTCATCCGCCGCAAATTCCGCCAAATCTAAACTTCGGTCATCCCAAGCCGGGCAATGCTTCTCACCACCGCCGGAGGGGTGGTGAGAAGTATCAATTGATCGCCGATGCGCTGTACCGTATCATTTTGTATAGCCAAAGGAGATCCGTCATGCCTACGCGCGTCACCGTCCGCAAGTGGGGCAACAGCCTCGGTGTGCGTTTGCCAAAATCTTTCACTTCGCAGCACGAAATTCGCGATGGAACGACCGTTGAACTCGACAGCCTGAAGATCATCAGCGCCAAGCCCCGCCGCCGCAGCCGCTACAAGCTCAAGGATATGTTGAAGAACTACGTCAAAGCACCCAAATCCCTCGACTTTCCCCCCGCAGGCAAGGAGCTCGTGTGAGCCACACCTGGTACTTCCCCAAGCGTGGCGACTTCATCCATTTCGACGCCTCCCCATCGGCGGGCCGCGAGACTGCGGGCCCTCACTTCGGACTCGTCATGAGCCCGCTGAGCTATAACAAGAAGACCGGAGTCGCCATCATCCTGATCGGCACGAGCAAGTCGAAGCCGGAATCTCATCCGCGATTCAGCAACGTCATGCCCATTCCGCGAGGAATGATCGCCCCCACAAAGAACAACCCGACCGGCGAGGGCCTCCTCTTTTGCGATAACGTCCGCCAAATCGACTGGCGGGAGCGCTCCGCGTCTTACGCCGGCAACGCGCCTAAGGAATTCGTCGAAGATGCACTCGACCGCCTTCTCGCCGCCATGGAAGAAGACGAAGATTAGGGCAGCGCTGGCCTGATGCTGTCCCGAAACGCTACGCTATGATAAACAACCCTCCGTGAGGAACGAAAATGCCTACCGGCCGAATCGACGTACACGCCCATCTGTTGCCGGGCATTGATGACGGCTGCCACACGCTCGATGATTCCCTTCGCTGCGCCCGGACCTACGTCGAGCATGGCTACAGTCACGTCTGCTGCACGCCGCATGTCTGGCCGAGCCTGCAGGAGAACACCGTCGCCAACATCCGCCGCCGCACGATCGCGCTCCAGCAGGAACTGCAGAACGCCGGCATTCCGCTCACGCTGATCCCCGGCGGCGAAATCAACCTCGAATGGAACTGGCCCGCCATCCGGGAAAAGAAGACCGATGAAATCGTCACGTACGGCCTCTCCGGCGCTTACGTCCTCTTCGATTTCTGGGCCGACGTCATGCCGGATTTCCTCGGGCCGGCGACCGCGCATCTCCAGTCGCTCGGCCTGAAACTCATCATGGCCCACCCCGAGCGCATCAAAGCCATTCAAGGCGACCCCGCCAGCACCGACCGCTTCATCGAACAGGGCATCCTCCTCCAGTGCAACACCTGGTGCCTGCGCGAACCCGTCGGCACGCCGATCCGCACGATTTCCGAACGACTCCTCCGCGCCGGCAAATACCATCTTCTCGGGACGGATCTCCACGAGCCCGCCACCATGCCCCCGCGCATGGAGGGCCTGAGAATGGCCATCGACATGATCGGCGAAGAGGCCGTCAGCCGGCTCACGATCGAGAATCCCCGCCGCCTCATCGCCAATATCGATCATCCGCTCACTCCGCAACCCGCGCCTCATTAGAGGAATCCAAGGAAATTCGCGTCGCGTTTCCCATGCTCGAATCGCGGTGGCTTCATGACCCACGCCCCGACTAAAATGCGCCGGCCCGAAACCGCTGGAGCCACCATGCCCCCTTCTCCAAACTCAATCTCCTCCCTCGAATCCGTCACCGACATCATGCGCGAACTCTCCTGTCTGACCGATCCCGACGACTCCGCCGAACTCTTTGGCAGCGGCATCCGGACACTCAACATAGCCCCCCGAGACCGCTACGTCGGCATTTCGCGCCGCGACCTCTCCGCTCCGCAATTCCGCATCACCCGTTGCTCCGATTGGAAAGAGCACCCCAATCCATGGTTCGAGCGCGACAAACTTCCGCTGCTCTCCGGCGGTCTGCTCGCCGACATCATCTACGCCAATCAACCCGCCATCATTCCCGACCTCCCCTCCCGCCTGACCCCCGCCGATCCCGCGTATCAATACCTCAAGGACATGCAGCTTCTCGTCGCTCTCCCGAGCTTCGACAACGGTGACTCCCTGAACGTCGGCCTCCTCCTCTCCAAAAAAGGCGGCGCTGCGGACAACTACCCGATCGACAGTATTCCCATCATGGTCTGGGTCGCGAACCTCTGGGGCCGGGCAACGCTGAACCTCGTCACGAAGCAGAAACTGGACGCGGCGTATCAATCTCTCGACCGGGAGCTCAAGGTTGTCGGCGATCTTCAGAAGTCGCTGCTGCCGCGGCATCTGCCGACGATTCCCAATATCGACATTGCCGCCCATTACCAGACCAGCGCCCGGGCCGGCGGCGACTACTACGGCTTCTTTCCGCTCCCTGACAACAAATGGGGCATTTTCGTAGCCGACGTCTCCGGCCACGGCACGCCCGCCGCGGTGATGATGGCCATCACGCACGCGATCGCCCACGCCCACCCCGGTCTTCCCACGCCGCCGGCGAGCATGCTCCGCTATCTCAACACGCAGCTCACACATCGCTATACCGCCGACAGCGGGACATTCGTCACCGCTCTCTATGCCGTCCTCGACCCCATTGCGCGCACGCTCACCCTCGCCTCGGCGGGCCATCCGCTGCCGCGCATCCTCCGAAACAACATCCCGCTTGAGTGCTCCGCCGAGACCGCTCTGCCGCTGGGCCTCTCGGCGGACGAACAATACCCGGAGTACACGCTGCAACTTCAGCCCAACGACAAGCTGCTGCTCTATACGGACGGCATCATCGAATCCTTCGGAGCCAGCGGCGAACTGTTCGGCATACGTCGACTCGATGCCTCCGCCGCGACGCGCTCCCCCTCCGCCACGGTGCTCCTTCTGAATGTTCTGGCCGACATGCGCGAATTCACACGGGGCACCCCCGCCCAGGACGACCAAACCCTCCTCGCCTTTGTCATCGAATAGGCATATTTCTTGATTGGACAGACGGATGCACATCGAATTACTTGAAATGTGGATGCACGAATGCCGTCGTGCAATGACCGAGTCATTCCCGTCCTTCCGTGAGTACCCATCTAAGCCCTTTGTCGGTCCCGGATGCCTCTTCTTCGATACTGCGGAAGCACCAAGATTCTTCTTTCTGTTCCAAGCTTCAGAAAAGAGGGATGCCTTTACAGTAGAGCTTGCTTGGAATGTTAACGAAGTATTCCCACTTAACCAGGGGTATAGCATCCCTCGAAATTGGCCAGAAATTGGGGTCCTCCGAACAGATACGAATGCTTCCCAATTCCGTTTTCGGTTATCAAAACTTTGGGCAAAGCCCAAGTATGACCCATGGTGGGAGTTCGTCCCGCCGCTGCGCACTACGAAGTCGGCCGAACTTAGTGTGGTGGCGGATCAGAACTTCGGTTGGCAGGAAAAATGCGCGCAGCTGGTTGGAGATGCCATCGAAAAGATTCAAACATACGGAATCCCCTACATGCGCGAAATTCGGCAGCGGACTCGAAATAAGCCGCACAGTCTCTCCCCAAATGGACTCCAAACTCCCCGAACGCTATCTTGAGGCCCATGGACATCTACACCCTCAGCATCTCCTCCGCGATCCTCGGCGCCGCCCTTGGCGCCACCATCGCCTGGCTCTACACCGACCGCAAATCCAAAGCCGCCGCCAACGAACTCCAAACCGCCCGCGCGCTTGCCGAGCAGCGTGCCGCCACGCTGGCCGCGGAGATCGACCAATCGCGCCAACAACTGACGCAGCAGAGCGAGAAGCACGCCACGGAAAGCGCCGCCCTTCGCGGCGCAGTCTCCGACTCGCAGGCGAAACTCGCCGCCATGACCGCACAACTCGCCGCCTCCGAAAGGAACATCGCCGAGCAGCAGAAGCTCCTGGAGAAAGCCAACGAGACGCTGACGGCCTCCTTCGCCACCGTTTCGCGCGATGCGCTGGCCAGATCGAACGAAGCCTTCCTGCAGATGGCGCAGGAGAAGTTCAAAACGCTCTCCACGGAGGCCGCCGGTTCGCTCGATGAGCGCAAGGCCCAGATCGGCACGCTGCTCAAGCCGATCGAGGAGATGCTGGCCGCGTACCAGAAGCGTCTCGCCGAGATCGAAGCGTCGCGCACCAGCGCCTATGGAGAGTTGCTCAAGCAGATCGGCAGCATGTCCGCCACGCAGGAGACGCTCACCACGCAGACGACGCAGCTCGCCTCGGCCCTGAAGAAGTCGAACGTGCGCGGGCGCTGGGGCGAAATCGAGCTGCAGCGACTCGCCGAGATGGCGGGCATGACCGAGCACGTCGATTTCTCGATGCAGGAATCGACGCGCAACGAAGAAGGCCGGCTGCTTCGCCCGGATATGCTCGTGCGCCTCCCCGGCGACCGCTGCGTGGTCGTCGACAGCAAGGCGGTGATCAACGCTTTTCTCGATGCCGTCGGCGTGACGGACGATACTGCCCGCCAGGAGCTCATGCGGACGCACGCCAGAAACGTCCGTTCCCGCATTGATGACCTCGCGAGCAAGGCCTACTGGAGCCAGTTCGCCACCGCCCCGGAATTCGTCGTGTTGTTCCTCCCCGGCGAGTCGTTCCTCTACGGCGCCTGCGAGTGCGACCACGATCTGATCCAGTACGCGATTTCCCAGCGCGTCCTCCTCGCCACCCCGACCACGTTCATCGGACTGTTGCAGACGATCGAGCGCGGCTGGCGCCAGGAGGCGCTCTCGCAGAATGCCGAAACGATCCGCAAGCTCGGCACGGAAATCTACGACCGCCTCGCCACGCTATCGGACAACATGACCAAGCTGGGCAAATCGCTCGACAGCGCCATGGACAATTACAACAAGACCGTAGCGACGCTCGACACGCGGCTTATTGTTTCGGCGCGGAAGATCGGCGAAATGGGCGCCCGCTCGGACAAGGAACTCGAATCGCCACCGACCCTGGACAAGCGCGCCCGCGAGCTCAGCGCCGCGCTGCATCCGGATAAATCGCCGCTGCTTCCGGAATGACGCCCCTGACCTGACGAGTTTTCCATGCCCAGCTACAACCAACTGCTCACCCAGGCCCAGCAACTTCTTGCGCGTCGCAAGCTCGCCGAAGCGGAGCCTTTGCTCAAGCAGGTGCTGGCGCTGCGGTCGCGGAACGTGGACGCGATGATCGGACTGGGGCTGATTTATAACGAGACGAAACGCCATCACGAGGCGATCGAGATTCTGCAGCAGGCGGCGGCGCTGCAGCCGTATTCGATCATGGCGCTGGCGAATCTCGGCACGGCGCATCATTTTCTGGAGC